>Ga0208130_1000817_pt1 | contig 15696 bp, 8 predicted proteins | sample ETNtaG_31_FD_185771 | JGI IMG/M metagenome (GOLD analysis project Ga0208130, IMG submission 185771) | Marine microbial and viral communities from oxygen minimum zone, Eastern Pacific Ocean - ETNP201310SV78 (SPAdes) (version 2) | ecosystem: Environmental > Aquatic > Marine > Oceanic ...
GTCATTGGTTCAAGTATGGGCGCTTGGATTGCTTTAAGACAATTCAAACTATTTAAAAAACAAATTATAGGATTTTTAGGTATTGGGTCAGCACCTGAGTTTTTAGAAAATTTGATGTGGAAAAAATTCTCCAAAAAAATAAAGCAAGAAACAATCCAAAAAGGTATATATCACCTAAAACATGGGAATTATGAGTATCCAATCACTTATCAGCTTATAAAAGATGGAAGAAAAAATAGAGTTTTAAATAAAAAAATAAATTCAAAAATTAATATTACCATGGTGCATGGTGAATATGATGAAGCTGTACCAGTAAGTTATTCGAGAAAAGTTTTAAAACTATTTCCTAAAGCAAAAAAGAAATTAATCATTGTAAAAAAAGGTGACCATAGCCTATCAAATAAGAAATGGCTCAATATAATTTTAAAAGAATTAAAATTATTAATTAACTAACTTCTTTTATAACTTTTTTTAGACTGATAGGGTTTTTTAGTTTATCTAACATTTCTTTAGGACAAACTTGAATGAAATTATTAATTTCATTATCATAATTTTCAATTATTTCTTTAGATAACAAAGATCCTGTCTCTTCATGGTGTTCTTTGATTAAATTTTTTAAATTTTCTTTCCAATAATCTGTTTCAACATTCTGCCAAACAACTGATTCTGGGTTTACTTTTTTTTCAAATTCTTGTGATTTGTCATAGATAAATGCCATACCACCTGTCATACCAGCAGCAAAGTTATCTCCAACATCTCCAAGAATTACTACAGTTCCACCAGTCATATATTCACAGCCATTAGAGTCACATCCCTCAATAACCGTAACCGCACCTGAATTTCTTACAGAGAATCTTTCACCGGCTTGACCAGCTGCAAAAAGTTTTCCAGATGTTGCTCCGTATAGAACTGTATTTCCTAAAATAGTATTTTCATTCGAAACTAAGTTACTTTCCTCTGGTAGTCTTATAGAAATTGTAGCTCCTGAAAGACCTTTGCCAACATAATCGTTTGCATCACCTTTTAATACTAACTTCAAACCTTTGGATGAAAAGGCTCCAAAAGATTGACCAGCTGACCCTTTAAAATTTAATACTAAAAAATTATCATCAAGTTTTTCATAACCATATTTTTTATATAAATGGTGAGAAATTCTTGTTCCAACTGCTCTGTGAGTATTTTTAATTAAATATTCTTTTTCAATTTTTTCAGAATTATCTAAAGCTTTTTCAATCTCAGGCCATATTTCTTGGTCTAGAGTATCTGGCACCGAATTAATTTCTTGGGTTTCACAGTATCTAGCATTGTTTCCAGAATCTGCTTGAACAAACAAAGGATTTAAATCTAAATCATCTAAATTAGGTGAACCCTTACTAACTTGTCTAAGTAAGTCAGTTCTACCTATAATGTCATTTAATGATTTAAAGCCTAATTTAGCTAAAATTTCTCTAACCTCAGTTGCTATAAACGTAAATAGATTAACAACCTTATCTGGTGTTCCGGTAAATTTTTCTCTTAATTTTTCATCTTGAGTACAGACACCAACGGGGCATGTATTTGAATGACATTGTCTTACCATTATGCATCCCATTGCAACTAAAGCAGTTGTTGCAACTCCATACTCTTCTGCTCCCATCATGGCTGCTATAACAACATCTCTACCTGTTTTAATTCCTCCATCAGTTCTGAGTGTAACTGTGTGTCTAAGATTATTTAATGTTAAAACCTGATTAGCCTCTGTTAATCCCATCTCCCAAGGGATACCTACGTATTTTACGCTTGTTTGTGGTGTAGCCCCAGTTCCACCGTTATGTCCTGAAATTAGTATTATATCTGCTTTTGCTTTAGCAACTCCTGCAGCAATAGTCCCAACTCCTGAGGATGCAACCAGTTTTACTCCAACTCTTGCTTTTGGATTAATCTGTTTTAAATCATAAATAAGCTGTGCAAGATCTTCAATTGAATAAATATCGTGGTGTGGTGGAGGAGAAATTAGTGTTACTCCAGGTGTTGAGTGTCTTAACTTTGCTATTTCATCAGTTACTTTGAAGCCTGGAAGTTGTCCACCTTCTCCAGGCTTTGCACCTTGTGCAATTTTTATTTCAATCTCATTACAATTATTTAAATAATTAACTGTTACACCAAATCTTGCTGAGGCTATTTGTTTTACTCTTGAGTTTGCGCTATCTCCATTATCTAACACTTTAAATCTTTTTTCATCTTCACCACCTTCACCACTACAAGAAGCTCCTTTAATTCTATTCATACCTGTAGCCAAAGTTTCATGCGCCTCTTTAGATAAAGCACCATGAGACATGCTTCCGCTTCCAAATCTTTTTAAAATATTTTCTATTGGTTCTACTTCTGAAATATCTATAGATCCCTTTAATTTTTTTTCTCTAAAATCAATTAAGTCCCTTAAATTTATTGGTGGTAAATTATAAATACCCTCCGCATATCTTTTATAAGCGTCATAAGAATTAGAACCAACTGCACTTTGGAGTAAATGTATAAGTTTCCCTTGGTATTGGTGTGTTTCTCCATTTTTTCTATATCTATAAATCCCTCCGATGGGAAGGATTGTATCAGTGCTTTCAAATGCTTCTTTATGAATTGCTCTTATTTTTTTTTCAATTCCAGTAAGTCCAATACCAGAAATTTTAGACACAACTCCTGGAAAATAATCCGAAACAATAGTTCTACTTAATCCAACAGTCTCGAAATTGCATCCACCTCTGTAAGAACTTAAAACAGAGATACCCATCTTAGACATGATTTTTAATAAACCTGCATTGACAGATTTAATGTATCTTTCAACGCATTCTTCAAAACTAAACTTTCCAAATAATTTTTTTTCAAATCTTTGATATAAGCTATCAAATGCCAAATAAGGATTGACCGTTGTTGCTCCAACACCAATTAAAGTTGCAAAAGAGTGTGTATCTAATGCTTCTCCAGATTGGACATTGATTGACACATAGCCTCTTAATTTTTTCTCAATTAAATACGAGTTAATTGCACCAACTGCAAGTAGCATCGGAATTGGAAGTTTTGAGATTGACAAATCTTTATCGCTAAGAATTAATTGCGTAACACCCTGTCTAACAGCAATTTCTGCATCTTTTTGAATTGTTTTAATAGCATCGTACAAACTATTATTTTCTGCAAAGGTACAATCAATTATTGCTGAGTTGTTTCCAAAAAAATCAATGAATTTTTCAAACTGAGAATTAGATAAGATTGGGCTATTAAGAACATAAATATTCTGTTTTGTTAAATTATCAAAATCTAGAATATTGCCAAGATTTCCAAATCTTGTTTTTAGACTCATCACTTTATTTTCTCTCAACGAGTCTATTGGTGGATTTGTAACTTGACTAAAATTTTGTCTAAAAAAATGATAAAGAGGTCTATATTTATCTGATAGCACAGCTAAAGGGGTATCATCACCCATAGACCCTGTTGCCTCTTTTGCATCCTCTGCCATAGGGTGTAAAATTAATTCAAGATCCTCTAAACTAATTCCAAAAGTATATTGTCTTCTTCTTAAATCATCACCTGAATAAGAATTTTTTTCATCCTCAATCGTTAGCTTGTCATCTAAATCAATAATTTGTGAATTAAAATGCTTGTACTCTTTTGCTAAATAATCCTTAATTTGTTTATTAGTAAATACTTTTCCTTTTTCAATTCTTACTCCAATAATTTCTCCAGGACCTAATCTTCCTTTTGATAAAATTCTTTTTTCATTTAGCTCAATCATCCCAGTTTCTGAGCCTGCAAACAATAATTTATCCTTTGTGATTGCATATCTTAAAGGTCTTAGTCCATTTCTATCATTCGCAGCAATAACCCACTCGTTGTCAGTTCCAGCTATAGCAGCAGGTCCATCCCAAGGTTCCATCGTGCTATTTAAAAAGTTAAATAATTGCTGATGATCTTTTGGCAAGGTTTTATTTTTCTTGGACCATGCATCAGGAACTAACATTAGTTTAGCCAATGGTGCAGGTTGACCTGAAATATTTAATAATTCGAAAACATTATCTAGAGCTGCAGAATCTGAGGCTCCTTGTTGAATAACTGGCTTAAGATTTTCTACATTATCAAATAATGGACTATTCATTTCTTGTTCATGAACTTTCATCCAATTTTTATTTCCCCTATAAGTATTAATTTCTCCATTATGTGCAATTGCTCTGAATGGTTGAGCAAGATTCCAACTTGGAGCTGTATTGGTTGAAAACCGCTGATGAAATATTGCGTATCTTGATACAAATCTTTCATCATTTAAATCTAGATAAAATTCTGAAATTGCTTCAGCTAAAAACATTCCTTTGTAAATAATTGACTTTGAACTTAACGAACAAATATAAAAATTATTCAATGATTTTTTGAAAGCTTCATTTTCTATTTTTCTTCTTGTCTCATAAATTTTTCTCTCCAAATCTTTATTTGTGAGTTCTTTATTGTGGGGTTTAAAAAGTACCTGAATAATCTCAGGCATAGTTTGAAAAGCTTTTTCACCTAAAACCTTTGGATTAACAGGAACTTGTCTCCAGCCATAAATATTAAAATCATTTTTCGTTAGTTCGCTTTCAACGATTGTTTTACAACTCTCTTGTGCTGCATAGTCATTACGTGGAAGAAAAATCATTCCTACGCAGATGTCAGAACTATCATGCGTATGTCCCGTAACCTCAATTTTCTCAATAAAAAAATCTTTTGGAATTTCTAGGTGAATTCCCGCTCCATCTCCTGTTTTCCCATCGGCATCTACTGCACCCCTATGCCAAACTGCTTTTAAAGCTTCAATTCCATATTCAACCACATTCCTAGATTTTTTCCCCTCTGTTGAAGCTATTAAACCTACTCCACAAGCATCATGTTCCATATCCTCAGAATAGACATTGTTTTTCTTAAGTAGATCAAAATTTTTTTTATAGGTTTTCATTAAGCTACTTTTTTTTCATTTTTGGATTTTGTTTCTAAATGATTTTTTATGGAATTCGCTGCGTCTCTCCCATCTTTAATTGCCCAAACAACTAATGAAGCTCCTCTAACTATATCCCCAGCAGCAAAAACACCACTTAGATTAGTTTCCATAGTATCGAAATCAGTCTTTATTGTTCCCCATTTTGTAACTTGAAGTTCATTGCTATCAAATAAATTAGGTAAATCCTCAGGATCAAATCCAAGAGCTTTAATAACCATATCTGCTTTTATTTCATAGCTTGATCCTTCTTGTACTTCAGGTTTTCTTCTTCCAGTTTCATCTGGTTCACCTAATTTTATTTGATCTACAACTAAATTTTCTACCTTATTAGTTCCTTTAAATTCTTTAGGACTAGATAACCATACAAATTCAACACCTTCTTCTTCAGCATTTGCAACTTCTCTTGCTGAACCAGGCATATTTTCTTTATCTCTTCTGTATAAGCATTTTACTGATTTTGCTTTTTGTCTTACTGAAGTTCTCACACAATCCATTGCTGTATCACCTCCACCAATTACAACAACATCTTTTCCTTCTGCATTTAAAATTCCCTTGTCAAATAATTCAACCTCATCACCCAATCCTTTCTTGTTTGATGCTGTAAGAAAATCCATTGCTGGAAAAATATTATCTAAATCATTACCTGGTAAATTAACTTCTCTTGCTTTGTAAACTCCTGTTGCAATTAATACTGCATCATGTTTTTTTCTTAATTGCTCTAAACTTGCATCCTTGCCAACTTCGAAATTTTGTATGAATTCTATTCCACCATCTTTTAAAAGTTTTGTTCGTCTTTCAACTATTTCTTTTTCTAATTTAAAATTTGGAATTCCATATATTAACAATCCTCCAGCTCTATCATAACGATCGTAAACTGTAATTTTATACCCATTTTTTCTTAACTGTTCTGCCGCCGCTAATCCAGCAGGACCAGCTCCTATAATTCCAACACTTTGATTTTTTTCATTTGTAACTTCAATTGGTTTAACCCAACCTTGTTCCCAGGCGTTATCTGTTATATATTTTTCGACAGAACCAATTGTAACTGTTCCATGACCCGACTGTTCAATTACACAATTCCCCTCACACAATCTATCTTGCGGACATATTCTTCCACAAACCTCAGGCATATTGTTAGTGCTTTGGGAAAGCTCGTATGCTTCTTTTAATCTTCCCTCCGCAGTTAACTTTAGCCAATCTGGAATATTGTTACTTAAAGGACAATGAACCTGACAGAATGGAACTCCACACTGAGAACATCTACTTGATTGTTCTTTAGCTTTTTCATTGATATATTCGTCATATATCTCGTTAAAATCCTTTTTTCTTTGATCAACTTCCCTTTTAGGTGGAGTTTGTTGACCTATTTTTACAAATTTTAACATTTTGTCAGTCATAAAAAATATAATTTTCGGCAAATTATATAATGATTTTATTTAATAAAGCATTAAATAGGTCATATTTATTGACCTTTAATCTCTCATTTTTGTTATAAATAAACAGGTTTCTAATAAATGCATAGCTACTATGATCAAATCGTATTGTTTGAAATATAAACTTTATAAGCTACGAAGAAATTATGTTTCAGAATATTATAGAAGTTTTAATCCTTTCAGCAATTCAAGGGATCTCAGAATTTCTTCCAATAAGTTCTTCTGCACATTTAATTTTAGTTTCAAGTTTATATGAATTTAAATCTAGCTCATTACTAATTGATATTAGTCTTCATTTAGGATCTCTTGTTGCAATAGTTTATTATTTCAAAGAAGAGCTATTAAACATCAATAAAAATAAGAGATTAATAAGTTTAATTATTATTGGATCTATTCCATTAATAATCTTTGGATATATTTTATATACCACAGGATTAATTTACAGCTTACGAAACATTGAAACTATTGCATGGACAACTTTAATATTTGCAATTGTTTTATATATTTCAGACAAAAGTCGCTTTGATAAAAAAATTTCTTCAAATTTAAATATTCAATCAATTCTATTTATAGGAATAATGCAAATTTTATCTTTAATACCAGGGGTAAGCAGAGCGGGTGTTACAATAACAGCTGCGAGGATTTTGAAATTTAATAGAGTGGATTCGAGTAAAATATCTTTTTTACTATCTATCCCAGCATTAGCTGGTGCAAGTGTACTTAGTTTAAAAGATATTTTTAATCAACCAACAGAATTTAATTATTTGGTAATAATTGCAATTATATCTTCTTTTATTTTTTCTTTTTTAACAGTTAAATATTTTTTAATTTTTATAAATAAGTTTTCTATGAATGCATTTGTAATTTATAGAATAATAATTGCTTTAATATTGTTTAGTTTAATTTATTAAATTTTTGTTCTTTTTATAAGAGGGAGTAATTGTGATAATAAAACTCCACACAAAATAAAAAAGCATCCAAGTATATTATTTATATCTAATACTTGATTTAAAATAAACCATGCCGCTACAGTTGCAAATACACCCTCAAGAGAGAAAATAATTGCTGCTGGTGCAGGTGTAATATTTTTTTGTGCATAAATCTGTAATACAAATGCAAATCCTCCGGATAATATTCCAGCATATAATATAGAATATATTTCCATTAGAATGTTGTTCCAAACAAATTCTTCATAAAGAATTCCAATTAAAAAAGATAAAATAGCTACGATTAAAGTTTGAATTGCTCCAATTGTAAGTGGAAGATTATATTTAAAAATAATAATACCAGTAAATATAATATGTGTGCTCCAAAATAGAGCTCCAAGTACAACTAAAGTATCACCCAACCTAACAGTTGCATCGTAAAAATTTGTTAATAAATATCCTCCAATTAAACACAAAATTACTGAAGGCCAAACACTCCAGTGAATTGATTTTTTTCCAAACAGATAAATTATGATAGGCACCATAGGCACATAAAAGATTGTAAAAAAGGCTGCATTTGCAACATCTGTATAGAGCAAAGCAACCTGTTGTAATGCAGAACCTAAAAATAAGGATAGTCCTATTAAAGACACATAAATTATAAATGTTTTTTTATCTGTTTTTAATTCTGATTTAAAATTTTTTAACTCAAATAAAATTACGAGTGGGGTAATTGCTAAAAAACCAACAAAGAATCTAACAGCATTAAATGTAAAAGGACCAATATTATCCATCCCAGTATCTTGAGCAATAAAAGTTGTGCCCCATATAAAAGTGCATAACAAAGCACTAAATAGGGAAATGGACTTAGACATTTTTGATTATACAGCTAGCTTATAGGCAAAATTTTTGCCTAAGTTTTCTTTAAGGTCATTGTTAAATCTTGCAGCCTCAGCACCGTCAATGATTCTATGATCATAAGACAAAGAAATCGGCAGCATTGTTCTAATTTGAAACTTTCCATTTATATAAATTTGTTTTTTCTCTGACCTACCTACTCCTAAAATTGCTACTTCAGGATAATTTATTATTGGTGTAAAAAATGAACCACCTATTCCTCCTAGGCTAGTAATAGTCATTGAACCACCAAACAATTCCTTTTTATCTATTTTTAAATTTCTACAAAGCTCGCTTACCTCCCTTAACTCTCTACTAATATGAGAAATTTTTTTATTATTAGCATTTCTAATTTTTGGAACCATTAGTCCATTTGGAGTGTCTACAGCTATACCTATATGGTAATATTTTTTCATTGTCATTTTACCTGTTTCCATTTCATCAATAGAAGAATTAAAACTTGGAAATTTTTTTAACGAGGCAACTAAAGCTTTTACAATAAATGCTAAAGGAGTAATTTTAATTTTTTCTCCTGTATAAATATCAGTCAAAGAATTTCTAAAGCTTTCCATTTCTGTAATATCAGCCTCATCATGATTTGTAACATGAGGTATAGTGGTCCATGAATTTGTTAAATACTTTGATGATAATTTTTTTACTCTTGGTATATCTTTGATCTCTATTTCACCAAAATCTGAATGCTCAAATTCATTTTTAATTTTATTTGGTTTTTTTTCCTCAACGACTTCAGCGTTATAGTTTGATCTTAATGCTACAAATTGTTTAATATCGTCTTCAACTACTCTTCCATCTCTCTCACTTCCTAAAACTTTATTTATATCTACACCAAGTTCTCTAGCAAATTTTCTAGCTTTTGGGCTTGCTGATGAAATGTTAGATACATTATTTAAAACTTTAGTTTGTTGTTGAATTTCAGGTTTTATTACTTCAATTTTTTTAAACTCTTTTTCTATTATTGGTTTCTCTTCATCTTTTTGATTTATCTGTGATGATTTTTCTAAAGTTAAAATTAAATCTCCTTCAGATACTTTATCTCCAACTTTTATATTTAATTTAGAAATTTTACCCTCAAAACTAGATGGTATTTCTACACTAGATTTGTCACTTTCTATTGTAATTAAAGGGTCATTTTTTTTAATTGATTGACCTTTTTTTACTAATACCTCAATAACCTCAACATCTTTAAAATCTCCTATATTTGGTACCTTAATTTCAATATCTGACATTATAATTTTGTTGGCATAGGTTTATCACCATCAATTTTGTATTTTTTCATAGCATCTTTCGCATATTTTGAAGCTATCAATTGTTCTTTCGCTAAAATGCTTAATCCATAAGCAACTAAATGTTCTTTATCTACCTCAAAGAATTTTCTTAAATTTTTTCTAGTATCACTTCTTCCAAAACCATCCGCACCTAACGAATAAAAGCTCTTATTGTTTGTGTAAGGTCTTATTTGATCAGAATTCATTCTCATATAATCAGATGCTGCCATAATTGGACCTTCAGTACTTCCAAGACATTGCTCTACATATGATTTTTTAGGAGTTTTGTCGGGATTTAAAAGATTATATCTTTCAACTTCCATTCCATCTTTTCTTAACTCATTAAAACTTGTAACGCTCCATATTTCACTATCAATTTGATAGTCGTTTTGTAAAATTTCAGCTGCTGACATCATCTCTCTTAATATTGTTCCTGAGCCTAAAAGTTGAAGTTTTGTTTTTTTATATTTGTTAAATTCCTTTATCTTATACATTCCTTTAAGAATTCCTTCTTCGCAATTTTTATCCTTAGGCATTTCAGGATGTGAATAATTTTCGTTCATTGTTGTAATATAATAAAAAACATTTTCTTTCTTCTCATGCATTCTTCTTAGACCCTCTCTAAAAATAGTTGCTAATTCATAATGAAATGTAGGATCATAAGTTACACAATTAGGAATTGTTGATGCAATCAAATGACTATGTCCATCTTGATGTTGTAATCCTTCACCTGCTAATGTTGTTCTTCCAGCTGTTGCACCAACTAAAAAACCTCTAGCCTGGCTATCACCAGCAGCCCAAGCTAAATCTCCAATTCTTTGAAATCCAAACATAGAATAAAAAATGTATATTGGAATCATTTCAATATCATGATTTGTGTAAGCAGTTGCAGCTGCTATCCAAGAAGACATCGCTCCTGCCTCATTAATTCCTTCCTCAAGTACCTGTCCACTTTTATCTTCTCTATAAGAACTTAGTTGTGCAGCATCTTCGGGCTCATATTTCTGTCCTTCGTGAGCGTATATTCCGATTTTTTGAAAAAATCCTTCCATACCGAATGTTCTTGCTTCATCTGGGATAATTGGAACTAATCTAGGCGAAATATTTTTATCTCTTAACAAATTAGTTAACATTCTTACGAGAGCCATTGTAGTAGACATTTCTTTTTCACCAGTTGAAACTTTCATAAAATCAAAAATATCTTTTGATGGCGCTTTAATAGGTTTTGCAAAGGTCGACCTCTCTGGCAAATAACCTCCCAATTTAAGTCTTCTCTCTTTTATGTATTTAATCTCTGGAGATTTCTCATCAGGCCTAAAGTATTCTATATTTCTAACTTGTTCATCAGTTAGAGGAACATCAAAACGATCTCTATAATACATAAGATCATCCACATCTAATTTTTTGGTTTGGTGAGTAGTGTTTACACTTTCACCTGTTTTTCCCATTCCATATCCTTTGATTGTTTTTGCAATAATAACTGTTGGACTTCCTTGGTTTTTAATTGCTTTATCATAAGCTGCATATACCTTGTGGGGATCGTGTCCTCCTCGATTTAATCTCCAAATATCTTTATCTGACATAGATGAAACCATCTCCAAAGTATCTGGGTTTTTTCCAAAAAACTTTTCTCGCACATATGCACCATCTCTTGCTTTCATAGCTTGGTATTCACCATCTACAGTTTCATTCATAATTTTTACTAATTGACCAGTTTTGTCATTAGCTAACAATGAGTCCCAGTATGAACCCCAAATAACTTTTATTACATTCCATCCAGCACCTCTAAAACTACCTTCAAGTTCTTGGATAATTTTCCCATTTCCTCTTACAGGGCCATCAAGTCTTTGGAGATTACAATTAATTACAAAAATTAAATTATCTAATTTTTCTCTGGCTGCTAATCCAATTGCACCCATGGATTCTGGTTCATCCATTTCACCGTCTCCCAAAAAAGCCCAAACCTTTCGTCCTTCATCTTTAATCAATCCTCTATTGATTAAATATTTCATGTATCTTGCTTGATAAATTGCAAGCATTGGTCCTAACCCCATCGAAACAGTCGGAAATTGCCAAAAATTTGGCATCAGCCAAGGGTGAGGGTATGAAGATAATCCTCCAGGTTTTACTTCCTGTCTAAAGCTATCTAATTGTTTTTCACTCAATCTGCCCTCTAAAAATGCTCTAGCATACATTCCTGGTGCGCTGTGCCCTTGAAAATATACGAGATCACCTCCAAATTTATTATTTTTTGCTCTCCAAAAATGATTCATTCCAACATCATATAAAGTTGCAGCAGATGCAAAAGTTCCTATGTGTCCACCTAATTCTGGAAATTTTTTATTAGCTCTTACTACCATTGCAGCTGCATTCCATCTGATCAGAGATCTTATTCTTCTCTCAATATTTTGATCTCCATTTGATTTTATTTCAGCCTCAGGAGGAATGGTATTTATATACGGAGTATTTTGGGTGTAAGGGATATTTGCTCCTTCACGGTAGGCTTTGTTAATTAGTTCCTTAATTAAAAAATGAGCTCTTTGATTTCCATCTTTTGAAATTACAGAAGATAAAGACTCTAGCCAATCTTGAGTTTCTAAAGGATCTATATCTAATCCATTTGTAACTTGAATTATAGATTGTTTTTTTTCTTTAACTGGCTCTGGAGCATTTACCTGTTCCTCTTTATTCACAGCCATAGCTTCTTCGGCTTGTTTAATAATATTTTCTGTATCTTTAGGAAGATTGCTCTCTTTAAGACTTTCGGTTGAATTGCTTAAACTTAAAAGTAAATCACCTTTTGAAACTTTATCGCCTACTTTAACATTAATGGTATCAATTTTTCCTGAAATAGTTGATGGGATTTCAACACTAGATTTATCACTTTCAATTGTAACTATTGGATCATTTTCCTTGATTGTATCTCCAGGCTTTACCAATAATTCTATTACCTCAACATTCTCAAAATCACCAATGTCAGGAACAAGTAGTTTTTCGCTCATTATTTAAAAGGCTTATACACTCAAATAAAATATATTTTTATGTTATTTTATCACATTAATTAATCTTTTTATGCAAAGCTGTGTTTTAATTGAACAAAATTTGTTAATAAAACCATAAAATACAGTATCTTTAATAAAATTAATTTTGGACCGCTGGCCAAATTGGATAAGGCGCTCGGCTACGAACCGGGAGATTCCAGATTCGAGTTCTGGGCGGTCCACCATAAAAGGATAAAAATGATTGATTGGCTTTTAAAAGCATCTTTACAAAAATCAGTAATTTACTTTTTTATAATTATTACATTGTTATTATTGTTGTTAACAATTGTATTATAAATTTTATGAGTAATGAATTTGAACAAATTAGTTTAACCCCTGGGTTCATGAAACACAATGGAGGTGTTTTGTTTAGAAACATTTCTGAAACTGAATACGAATTTAAATCTACTATAAATGAAAATCACTTAAATGCTGCTGGAATAACTCATGGGGGTTATCTATCAGCATTAATAGACGCTGGCGCTGGAACTGCAGCTCACAGATCTGCTGATAATGCTCCATGTGTAACTATTTCGTTAGATATTAAATTTATTGGTGCCTCAAAAGTTGGTGATGAAATTATTGGGCACACAAAAATATTAAAAAAAACCAATACATTAATATTTTTATTTTGTGAGCTTAAATGTAACAACAAAATTATAACATCAGCAACAGGAGTTTGGAAAATTTTAAAAGTTAAACCTTCAAATTTAGGTCCAGGCGGTTAATTTATTCTTTTCTTCTGATATTAAAATATCCACAAATAACCAGTAAAATTAAAGCAATTGGATAAACTATATTTTTGGACGGTCTAGCAGAATTTTCAATTTTGAATTCACTGATATAATCTCCCATTTCAAAACCATTTTTTTTTGCCTCTCCATTCCATTTTAAATTATCAACTATTATTTTTTCATCTTGCGCTAATAAAGTAATCCCATAATCCTCTAGAGTAAAATGATCTTCAAAAGTATTTTTTGATATTACAAAAAGTTTATATCTTTCTCCATACAAACTAGGTCTTGTTACTTTAATTTGAATTTCTTTTTTTGAATCCAATTTTAATGAATTAATTTTACTAATTTCTTCATAATTATATTTTGGATAAAATTTATTTAAAACAAAATCTGGAGACAATAAAGAAATAGAAATGATTAAAAAAATAATTATCTCATACCATTTAAGCCTATTTACAAACCAACCTTGAGTTGCTGATGTAAAAACTAAAATTCCAATTAATGATGTTATAATGACAACAAGCCCATGCCAGATATTCTCAATACCAATAAGTAAAAGTTCATGATTAAACAAAAAGACTATTGGCAATATTCCTGTTCTTAAACTATACCAAAAGGCTTGAACTCCAGTCCTTAATGGATCTCCTCCAGATATTCCTGCAGCTGCATAAGAAGCTAGTCCTACTGGCGGTGTTACATCTGCCATCAGTCCAAAGTAAAAAACAAATAAATGAACTGCTATCAGTGGAAAAATAAACCCAGATGCATTTCCAACATCAACTAAAACGGTTGCCATCAAAGATGCAACCACAACATAGTTTGCTGTAGTTGGTAAACCCATTCCTAACAATAAACATAAAATTATTGTTAAAAATAATAGTATTGTGACGTTATCTTTAGCAATAGACTCGATAACAATAATTAAATTTGTACTTAAGCCTGTTGAGCCAACTGCACCTACTATGATACCAGCTGTAGCAATTGCAATACCAACTGCTACCATATTTAATGCTCCTTTTTCAAAACCAATGATTGTTTGATTAAACCATTCTTTAAAAGAGTCTTTAGAATAATTATTTTTAATAATTAAGTTTATTAGATTAACTAAAATTAAAGTAATTGTTGCATAAAAAATTGAATACGAAGCAGTAAACCTTAAATAAACAAGAGTATAAATTAAAACAAAAATAGGAATTAAAAAATGAATTCCAGATAAAAATGTTTTTCTCAAATTTGGAACATCAGCATCTTCCATTCCTTTCAGATTTAATTTTAGAGCTTCTAGGTGCGATATATAAAATAGAGCAATATAAGAAATAATTGCAGGTAAAAAAGCATGTTTAACTATTTCAAAATAAGTAACTCCAATAAAACTTGCCATTACAAATGCTGCAGCACCCATTACAGGAGGCATTATTTGTCCATTTACAGATGATGAAACTTCGATTGCACCCGCCTTTTCTTTAGAGAAACCTGTTTTTTTCATTATTGGAATTGTAAATGTTCCAGTGGTTACAGTATTTGCAATTGATGATCCTGAAATTAAACCAGTCATTCCTGAACCTAAAATTGCAGCTTTAGCTGGTCCTCCTCTCATTTTACCAACCATCGCGAAAGCTAAATCTAAAAAATATTTACCACCACCTGCTGTTTCAAGTAAGGCACCAAATAAAACGAATAGAAAAATAAAATCTACAGAAACTCCAATAGGAATTCCAAATATTGCCTCTTGATCCAACCATTGAAATCCCACCAATCTATTTAAAGACAAGCCTCCATGAGAAATTATCTCTGGTGCATACCTACCAAAATATGAAAATAATAAAAAACAAGTTGCAATGATTACCAATGGTAATCCAATTGCTCTTCTTGTGGCTTCTAAAAGAATTAAAATACCACATCCTCCTAAAATTAATTCTACTGGAAAATTAAATGTATCAGTAATTTTTAAATTTAGCAGAACACCACCCCTCTCTACTAACTGATCATAAAAAAAATAAATATAGAGACAAGAAAATGCACCTACAAAACTTATTATAATATCAAAAAATGAAATCTTTTTTCCTTTTGCTACTGGGTAAATTAAAAATGCTAAAGTTAATGCAAATCCTAAATGTATTGCTCTAGCAGGCAAACCTTTAAACATTCCAAAATTCAACATAAATGGAAATGGTGAAGCGTACCAAAGTTGAAATAAGGACCAAATGATAGCTATTGCAGAAACGACCTTTAAATGAAATCCAGTAATGTTTCTAGTTGGTGATAAATCTTCGCTTATTTTATTTTTTATATTGGCGCTAATTGAATCACTCATAAGAAATATTCATACCATAAAAAAAAGGCCCGGTAAAAATTACCAGGCCTTTTAAAAAGTAAAAAACTT
>Ga0208130_1000818_pt1 | contig 15683 bp, 11 predicted proteins | sample ETNtaG_31_FD_185771 | JGI IMG/M metagenome (GOLD analysis project Ga0208130, IMG submission 185771) | Marine microbial and viral communities from oxygen minimum zone, Eastern Pacific Ocean - ETNP201310SV78 (SPAdes) (version 2) | ecosystem: Environmental > Aquatic > Marine > Oceanic ...
GGATTGAATATCGGATCCCATCCAAATCCTGAAGAACCTCTAGGCGGAACGATTTGACCCCGAACCTCTCCCTCAAATAAGTGCAGATTAACACCATCTGAGGTATATCCCAGGCAGCAAACTGCCTTCGCACGGAAATCTTCAAAATTCTGCAAAGACCGATACATTCCTTCTGCTCCGAGGTCTTTCACAAACCATTTGACCAAAGGTCCCGGTAAATTCCCCCAGGCTTCAAAATAAAGAGAAGTGTCTTCGACAATCACCGGTTTCTGCAAACCCATCCAAGCCTGGCTGAGTTTGTTTTCCACGAGCAGCTTGAGATCGCTGGTCTGGATTTCCATCAGGTCCAGATCAACCTGCAGAAGTTCTCTTTGAAGAAGGTTTGAAAGCTCCCTCAGTTTGTTGGGATTGGAAGTGACAAAATGAATCGATTCCGGCAAGGTCTCAAATTGGTGAATGGAGAATATTTTTGAGGGTTTCGAGCCTATACCTTATTGGGAAAAACAAGGATCAAATCCTCAAAAATCGGATGATTCCTGAATTTCCCAAAACAATTCCAGGTCAAGAACACTAAAAAAAAGCTTGGCCAGGCGTGCTTTTAAATCAAAACTTCACTGCTGAGATTTGCTTCCAGTGGAGTGAGCGAAGCATTACGGATGATCCTTTCATGGGAAAGCACCCTGGGAAGAATGCTCCAGACATAGTACTCCGCCGTTTTAAGTTTGTTCCAGTAAAACCCTGCTTCCTCACTCTCGTCAGCAAATGCCTTCAAATCCTTACCTTCCGGAAGCATTTTGTTGAGTTTGAGTTTGGCCACCTGGGCCTGTTTTAACAGATAGAAGGAGCAGAGGACGTCCCCCATCAGTTGAAGCATGTTAACAGCATAGAGCAGATAAGCAGATTGTCCGGAATGCTCACCAATCCGTTTCAGGTTGCTGATGCTTTCAAACATCAACTTCCGGTAACCCTCCCATTCCCGGACCCAATCGACGAGCAAGTCTTCAGGAGGATTGGATTCAAACCAGTTCAGTTCCTTGACGAGATTGTCAATCAAAGCTCCCTGTTTGACTCCAAATTTACGCCCCACCAGGTCCATGGCCTGGATGCCATTGGTCCCCTCATAAATGGAACCGATTTTCTGATCCCTGGCATTCTGTTCCAAAGGAAAATCCCGGGTGAATCCGACACCGCCAAGGACCTGGATCCCGGTACAGGCAACCTCAAATCCCTGATCCGTTCCAAAAGCCTTGCAGACAGGAATATGTAGGTCGACGAGATCCTGGTAATATTCCCGGGTTTCTTCAGGTCCATGATGGGCCATATCCGTGTACCAGGCCACGGTATACATCATCGCCCTTAATCCCTCAGTCACGGAACGCATCTGCATCAGCATCCTGCGAACATCAGGATGTTCCACAATTTTCGCTTTTTCTCCAGGATTCATCGGGGATGGACCCTGAAGTCTTTCGTTGGCATAGGAAACCGCGTTGTGGCATGCGGCTCCTGCTCCAGCAAGTCCCTGAAGACCGACAAACAGCCTTGCTTCATTCATCATCTGGAACATCTGCGCCATCCCTTTATTTTCCGCCTGCAGCAAATAGCCGTGACAGTCCCCTTTTTCTCCGAATGAAAGTACACACGTGGGAGATGCATGAAGCCCCATCTTTTTTTCGATATTCACCAAGGTCACATCATTTTGGGTACCATCCTTGCGGAATTTGGGAACAATGAAGAGGCTGATGCCCTTGGTTCCATCCGGAGCACCTTCTGTTCTGGCAAGGAGAAGGTGGATGATGTTTTCTGACATGTCATGGTCACCGGTGGTAATGAACTGCTTGGTGCCCTTGATCAGATAATGTCCTTCAGGCTGCTGGACCGCAGTGGTGATGATGTCTCCAACCGCACTACCGGCATGAGGCTCTGTGAGACACATGGTCCCGGACCAGGTCCCATTAAACATGTTTTCGCAATATTCTTCTTTTTGCTCGTCAGAACCGAAATTCACAATCAGATTGGCGGCACCGGTAGTCAGGGTATTGCCGATGCAAAGGGACTGATTTGCGGCAAGCTGAACTTCTTTGGCGGCCACAGTAACCAATTCCGGAAGCCCCATTCCACCGAAATCGGGAGGCATATTCATCGCCAGCCAGCCTCCTTCTCCCATCTTTCGCCATGCTTCGGGAAATCCTTGAGGGGTTTTGACCGATCCGTTTTCGACCTGACAACCTTCCCGGTCTCCACTCTGATTGATCGGATCAAGGACCTGTTCCGCAAAGGTGCAGGCTTCATTGATTGTCATTGAAAATAAATCTTCATCGAACTCCGAAAAATCTTCAAAGCCGCATAACTTTCCGGCTTCCAAGACCTCCATTACAACAAACTGGAGTTCCTTGCGGTTTACATGATATTCGGTGCTGCTCATAAGCTTCTTCTCAATTCCGGGTTAAAAGAGAACAACATAAAATTATGCGGGTAATCACATAATCGGCAAAACAAATGCTCCTGCTGTTGCCATTGAAAACAGCCAGAGTCGATTATGATGAATATTCAGGAATGCATTTTACGGAAAATCACAGACGCATTGGTTCCTCCAAAACCGAAGGAATTGGACATGGCAACGTCTATTTCCCGAGAACGGCCTTCATTCGGTGTGACATCAAAATCACATTCCGGATCCAGCTCGTTGATATTAATGGTGGGCGGGATGTAAGAGTGGTGCAGGGCTTTAACGCAGAAAACAGCTTCTATGGCTGCTGCTGCACCTAAAAGATGGCCTGTCATGGATTTGGTTGAACTGACGGAAGTGTGGTTGGCAATCCCGTCTCCCAAAGCCAATTTCAATGCCTTCAATTCATTGATATCCCCTGCCGGGGTGGAAGTACCATGAGTATTGATGTAATCGATCTTTTCTGAATCAACCCCCGCGTCCTTGACGGCAATCTTGACCGCATGGGCAGGACCCTCGGTGGAAGGTGCAGTGATATGGAAGGCATCGGAACTGGCTCCATATCCTACAAGTTCACAATAGATCCTGGCTCCCCTTTGCTTGGCAAATTCGTATTCCTCCAAAATCAGCATCCCGGCGCCTTCCCCCATCACGAACCCATCGCGACCGGTATCGTAGGGTCTGCTTGCTTTTTGAGGTTCCTCATTTCGGGTACTGAGAGCATGCATCGCCGCAAAACCGGCAATCCCAAGAGGAGTCACACTCGACTCGGCTCCGCCACTGATCATCACTTTTGCATCACCTCGTTCGATATGTCTCATTGCAGTTCCAATCGCATGATTGGAGGAAGCACAGGCGGAAACTGAACAGGCGGAATAGTTTCTTGCACGAAAAAGCATGGAAACCTGTCCTGGAGCCAAATTGCTGAGGGTCATCGGGATGAAGAAGGGGCTGACCCGTTTCGGCCCCTGTTCCAGGAGGATTTTGGTGTATTTTTCGATGCAGCCCAGTCCGCCGATACCAACTCCCATGGAAATACCGACTTCCTCTTCCAACGGTTCGGTAATCTCCAATGCTGCATCCTGAAGGGCTTCCTGGGTAGCGGCAATCGCGTAATGGATAAAAAGGTCCATCTTCTTTGCCTCTTTGGGAGGTACCAGATCCGGGAGTTCGAAATTCCGCACCTCTCCGGCGATCTGACAGCGCATCTCAGAAGGATCGAATTTCTCGATTCGATCAATCCCGGACTGCCCCTGACTGCCTTTTTCCCAGGTTTCCGCGACTGTATTTCCAAGCGGGGAAACACATCCCAATCCGGTCACAACAACTCTTTTTGATTCAGTCATTTCATCCGGTTTGATTCAAGTTTATCCCAACTTGGAAATGTTGATCATGTCTTTCAAGCAGCCTGAGCTTCTTTGATGTAATCCACAGCCGATTGAACGGTAGCGATCTGCTCCGCCGCGTCATCAGGAATGTCGATCCCGAATTCTTCCTCAAGGGCCATGACCAGTTCCACCGTGTCCAGGGAATCTGCTTCAAGATCATCTACAAAATTTGATTCAAGTTTGATGTCTGCTTCATCTTTTCCAAGTTGTTCGCCAATGATTTTGATGACTTTGCTTTCAATTTCGTCCATGGTTGCTCTTATTGTTAGGGTTGATGTCTTCTTTGAAGACTTTGTGTTATCAATGAAGGAAATGTCAAACCACTTGATGCATTTCCAGAACTAATACATGCCACCATTGACATGCAAAACCGTACCAGTGATGTAGTCCGCTTTTTCCGAGGCCAGAAAATCGACGGCATGGGCAATGTCTTCCGGCAGTCCCATCCGTTTTAAAGGAATCTGCCTAAGAATTTCTTCCTGCTGGGTTTCGTTGAGAGCCTGGGTCATGGCTGTGTCGATGAAACCTGGAGCCACAGCATTGACTGTAATTCCTCGGGAACCGACTTCACGAGCAAGAGACTTGGTGAATCCAACCAAGGCGGCCTTGGTGGAACTGTAGTTCACCTGTCCGGGATTGCCAGAAAACCCTACCACTGAAGAAATACTGATGATTTTTCCGCTACGCTGCTTCATCATCGTCTTAAGAACCGCACGGGTGATGTGAAAAACCCCGTTGAGGTTGACATCAATGACCTTCGACCATTGTTCCGCTTTCATTCGCATCATCAGGTTATCCTGGGTGATGCCTGCGTTGTTGACCAGTATATCAATCCTTCCCTGACTTCCAACCACCTCGCTGACCATTTTATCAATTGCTTCGGGATCGGTAACATCAACCTGGAAATCAAGGCATTGGCTCCCAAGCTTATTCAATTCACTTTTAAGATCCTCAAGTTCAGGATTCAGGTCGGTGAGGGCAATGTCCGCACCGGATTTGGCAAGTTGAAGTGCGATCACCTTGCCGATGCCTCTTCCTGCCCCGGTTATCAGCGCTAATTTTTTTTCCTGCCCCATCTTTTCCTTTTTTAACGAACCTTAAAGTAAATCAAAATCGCAATCACAAAAAGCCAGATTGATTTGAGATGCATCTGCCAGATCACTCGGCTGTTGACTTCCTGGGTCGTCAGCAGTTTATTTTCTTCAGGAACCGGATTGATTCCAATTTTTTTCAGGAAGATCAGCCACACCGATTCTACGTCTGAAGGATTGCGATTATAAGTCCAAAGTCTCTGTAGATGGTGATGATAAGGGGATCTGAGGAAAAAACGAAAGCGTTCTGCTTTTTCCCGGCCCCGGGTATGAAGCATCCATTTAAAGAAAAGACGCTGAATGATGGAGGAGAGGACGGAAAAAATAAAAATCCCGCCCACAATCGGCAGGAACAATTCCGCTTTGACGAAAATGAACATGGCCGAAACCATGCTCCCCAATGCCAGGGCACCCAGATCCCCCATGTAGATCAGGGCCGGTGGTGCGTTGTATTTCAAAAACGCTGTTCCTGCACTGAGAACCGTCATTGCCAGTACAGATAATTCCTTGATTTCATGGGTCAAATGCGGAATCTTCAGCCTCTCCGCAAACTCAGAATCGCCTCCGATGTAGGCCACCGCACCGACAAAAAGAGCACAGGTCATCAATGGAACCGTCGCCAGAGAATCCATACCATCGGTGAGATTGACGGCATTCGCCCCGCCCACAATGATCAACAGCATGAATGGAATAAATAAAAATTTCGGTAAATAAGGATAAGCATCTTTGAGAGGCACAAAAGGAACCACAAGATGGCCGTCGATATCAACATAAAGGTACAATCCAAGGACGACTACCAGAGCCACCCCAAATTCTGCAGAAAGCCTGAAACGAGCACTGACTCCGTCCGCTTTATCTGAATAATGTTTTTTCTCCGATTTACCCGATTCGATCCTTCTCCGGTGAACCACCTTGGCAAAGTCATCAATTGCACCAATCACTCCAAAGGAAAACATGATGATCAGAAGTGCCACAATGTACTGATTCAGGTTACACCAAAGAACCGCTGCAACCAGTATTCCCAATAGAAGCACTCCTCCGCCCATGATCGGTGTCGCTCCAGTGTAGGGTTTGATTCCGTTGGATGTTCCATTGAAATCGGAGGTGATACCTGCAGCACGAAAATGTTTTATGACAAAAGGCATTAGAATGATGATGACCAGGTAAACGGTCAGGAAGGCCATGCCACTTCTGAAGATGACCGATTTGAAGATTTGATAAGGCCAGACAGAATGAAGCAGGATGGAGAGCATTGAAGGATCAGAGGCTCATCAGTTCTTTCTCTTTGGTCCCGATCAAATCATCAATGATACGAATGTGTTCGTCGGTTACCTGCTGAATATTTGTTTGGGAAGCTTTTTCTTCATCCTGGGAAATGGCTTTTTCTTTTTCGAGTTTTTTCAGTAAATCGTTACCTTCCCTGCGGACATTGCGTACGGCAATTTTCGCGTCTTCACCAATTTTCTTAACCTGTTTGACGTATTCCTTACGACGTTCTTCGGTAAAAGGAGGCATGATCAAGCGGATGAGATTGCCGTCGTTTGAAATACTGAATCCAAGGTTCGCCGCCTGGAGGGAATGCTCGATATCCTTGATCATCTTTTTCTCCCAGGGATTGATCGCCAAAGTCTGGGGTTCCGGAGTAGAAATATTGGCAACCTGCGAGATAGGGCTGGGATTTCCATAATAATCGACCTTCACCGAATCCAGCATCGAAGGACTCACCCTTCCGGCATGGATGCCTCCCAGTTCACGTTTCAGGTTTTCCAGGGTCGTATCCATTTTACGCCCGGTTTGGGCTTCAACTTCTTCCGTGTTTTCTGCAGACATCTCTTCCTTCAGTTAATCAGGGTTCCTACCGTTTCACCGCAAACTGCTTTTTTGATGGAATCCTTGGCATTCAGGTCAAGGACCTGAATTGGGATTTTGTTGTCACGGCAAAAAGCTATCGCCGTTGCATCCATCACTTTCAGGTCTCGGCTCAGTACTTCGTCATAACTCAAATGACTGAAACGCTTTGCATCAGGGTCAATCATCGGGTCTCGATCGTAAACTCCATCGGTCTTGGTTGCCTTAATGACCACTTCTGCTCCTACTTCAGTCGCCCTCAGAACCGCCGCGGTATCAGTCGTAAAAAAAGGGTTGCCTGTACCTGCGGCAAAAATCACAACGCGTTCTTTTTCAAGGTGCCGATCCGCTCGTCGCTTAATATAAGGCTCACAGACTTCGCGCATTTCTATGGCAGACATAACACGGGTTGGAACTTCTTTCTGCTCGAGCATTTGCTGCAGGCATATACTGTTGATAACGGTGGAAAGCATGCCCATGTGATCTCCTGCAACACGTGCAATGTTTCCATCGGAAGATTCCGCCCCGCGGAAAATGTTCCCGCCTCCGACAACCACCCCGACCTCTACCTTGAGCTCAATTACCGAAATGATGTTTTCGGCGATCCTGCTGATGGTATCGTAATCAAATCCAAATCCTTTGCTGCCACCAAAAGTCTCTCCGCTGAGTTTTAAAAGAATGCGGCGGTACTTCGGGTTCACAGAAGTACTCTAGAACTGGTATTTGATAAAAGACTCGAGTCGAATTCCGACTCCAATTTCCTTTGATACCTCCTTGACCAGCTGGCCTACCGTTTTCTGGGGATCCTTGACAAAAGGCTGGGTTTCCACACAAATTTCCTTGAGAAATTTCTTGATCCGCCCTTCAATCATTTTTTCAATGATTTCCTCAGGTTTTCCAGACTCCCTGGCCTGGGCAGAAAAGACTTCCCGCTCTTTTTCGATGAGTGCGGAATCCACCTGATCTTCTCGAACCGCTTCAGCAGGAGAAGCAGCAATGTGCATTGCCAGATCATGGGCTAATTGCTGGAGCTTCGGATCCTCACTGGCAGCCTCCGTTTCAAGACCGAGGATAACCCCGATTTTTCCGGTCATGTGGACATAACCTCCGACCCAGCCCTGATTCACCTCGATCCGAGCCGCATCGAGAAGCTGCATGTTTTCTCCAAGTTCTGCAACTTTACCGTTGATCAGATCCTGGATCGTTCCTCCGCCATCCACGAGCTGTTGTTCCATCAACGCATCAGAACCCTGTGAAAGCACCTGCCCGCCGAGGGTCTGGAGTAGGGCTTTAAACGATTCATTTCTTGCCACAAAATCGGTTTCACAGGCGAGTTTGATGATCGCGCCGGATCGGTGATTTTCGTCAACACGGATTTCCACCGCTCCTTCCCGGGTTTCCCTTGAGGATTTTTTCAATGCCTTGGCCTGCCCCTTTTTACGCAGAAATTCCTTGGCTTCTTCCAGATCACCATTGCATTCGACGAGTGCTTTTTTGCAGTCCATCATTGCAACCCCGGTGATTTCTCGCAGTTCCTTAACGGCTGCGGCTGTTATTGCTGACATCTCTAATTTTTATAAATTCTTTAAAATTGAAAGGTAATGGGAACCTGACTGGAGGTTCCCAGATACGATATAGCCTGATTCAGGAAGCTTCCGGTTTTTCAACAGGCTCTTCCTCCTTATCCGAAGCTTTCGATTCAGTTTCTGGAGCAGTTGCTTCAGCTTCTGTTGCTTCCGCGACAGGTTCTGCCGCTTCAGCCTGCTTTTCAGCTTCTTCCACAACCTCTGCTGGAGCGCTAACTTCAGCATTTTCCGCAGGAGCTTCTGCTTTCGCTTCTTCGTCTGCTTTTTTCGCGGATTCTGAAGCTTTTGGTTTTTTGTATTTAACTATCGGCTTTTTAGGCTTGTCCCCTGAACCCTCGGATTCTGACTTCTTCGTCTTTTTTCCAGCATCTCCCTTGGGTGCTGCGGGTTCACTTTTCTCTGCGGATTGTCCTTCGTTGATCGCTTTTTCCCTGGCAGCACGTCCTTCGATCACTGCTGTTGCAATGACGCTGGCATAAAGCTGAACCGCTTTGGGGGAATCATCGTTCCCTGGAATCACATGATCAATCCCGCTTGGGTCGCAATTGGTGTCTGCAATACCAACAATCGGTATCCCGAGTTTCTGTGCTTCACGAACTGCCAGATGCTCCCGTTTGCAATCGATGATGAAAATCATTCCAGGAACATCCCTCATCGTCCGCACTCCTCCCAGGGAACGTTCGAGTTTCTGGCGTTTTCTTTCAATCTGCAGAGCTTCTTTTTTCAGAATGCCCTCGTAGGCTCCGTCCTCACCGGCGATTTCCTCAAAAGATTGAAGTCTTCCAATCGATTGCTTGACCGTACTGAAATTGGTCAAAAATCCGCCCAACCAGCGAAAATTGATGTACGGTGAATCACAGCGGATTGCCTCGTCTAAAACGATTCGCTGAATCGACTGCTTGGTACCAACAAATAACATCGATTTTCCTTCGCTGCTGGCCTGCTTTACATACTGGTAAGCTTCCTGAAGTTTGCGTAAGGTTTGACGAAGGTCGATGATGTGAATCCCGCTCTTGACACCGTATATGTAGGGTGCCATTTTCGGATTCCAGCGTTTGGTCTGATGACCGAAATGAACTCCTGCTTCCAGGAAATGTTTCATAGATATGACAGCCATAAGGGTCTCCGTAGTTAAATGGCTTAGAAGAAGGGCGACCTTTGGATGAGAAAGCCGACCGGGCTAGGTTGGAGGTTGATCATGCATGCTTTTCCGAAAACATCCTATTTCAGAAAACCATAATACTAATTTTGGAAAACCCTATTTTATAACAAAATAAATTGTTCAGAATCAAGTTTTTTTTGATGGAGAAACCGCCCTTTTGAGATCAATGAAGAAGGCAAAAAAGGTTTGATGAATCCTTATCTCTGGAACTACCAAGCAGAACCGGAAAGACTGGCTGAGATGGATCAAGAATGTTTCCGCATGCCTTGGAAGTTCGATTCATATCACGAGCTTTCCAAGCAAAAGATATTTCAAGCATGGGTGCTTGCTCATCCAGAAGAAGGTTCCTGTGGATTCCTGGTCTTTTATCTCATCCCTCCTGAAATCCAGATTTTGCGGATGGGAGTTCTTCCTGAAAATCGCCGTGAAGGACTGGCTTTAGAGATGCTCAAGGAACTTGATCAAAAGGCTATACTGAATCAAAGCCATACCCTTTGGCTGGATGTCCACGTTGAAAATACTCCAGCTTTGGGGCTTTATCAAAAATCCGGATATAAGGAAATCTACCGCCGGAAAGGGTATTATCAAAACCCTCCTGGCGATGCCGTGCTGATGAAAAAAACCCTTCAGGAAGCTGCAGTTGCTAGTACAGATGAAGATGAACGGGATGGAAGAACCAAGGCAGCAGCAACGATTAAACATGCTGCCAAAGCCAACACCTGAATCACCCCCTCAAATCCTGCTCCACCCGAAAGCATCCAGCGTGCGGTGGCCAAAGCTGAGGCCCCAATCAGCAAATTGAGCATGAATTTGACCGAAAGTACCTTGGTTCTCCATTGATCCGGTACATAGCGGGATAAAACCGCATCGGTAATCGGTATCTGCCCAAAGACAAATCCCATGGCCAGCAGGGTCACTACGAACAAAATGTAATCCTGTTGCATCACCATCAGACCTAAAAAAACAGGCTGCCCTGCAGCTACAAAGATCAATATCGGTTTAACTGCCCTGCGGTCAATCAGGCGTCCAACCACGAGCTGAGCAAATGCAGCTACCGCATAAACCACTGCGGCGAGGGCTCCGGTGACGGCAATGTCGGTTGAAACACCCAGCATTCTGACTTCAAAAAGCCTGGGCACCAGGAAGGTCATCGCTCCAAAAACAAAGCCTCCTGCAGCAGTAACCATCGCCAGCGAAACCAACGCCCGCTTCCAGCCCGGTGCGAAGCCGACTCCGGCTTTTTTCCTCAATGCCGCTTCTGGAGATTCTGCTTTTCCTTTCAGCATCAAACTCAGATACCCCAAACCGATCAGGGTCGAAAGGACTCCGGGAATGATGAAAGCAAGCCGCCAATCGTATTCTGCCAAAATAAAACCCGTCACCAACGGTGCACCGGCAACCCCCATATTACCCCAGACTCCGTTTAGACCCAGACGCCAACCCACATTTCCTTCTCCTTCAATGACCATGGCAATTCCCACAGGGTGATAAATCGCAGCAAATACACCGATTGCTGCCAACCCAAATGCCATCTGAAGGGGATTATTGGTGAATCCGGCAAGCACCGCAGAGAGACCAATACCCACGAAAAAAACGACAATCATCCCGTTGCGATGCCAACGGTCCGCCAAATGAGCTGCGATGGGGGCACATGCCCCGAAGAGAACGAGGGAAGGGATTCCATAGGGAATCATTTCGGCATAGGCTCCATCTTCTGCCAGACCAAAAGCCAAACCCGCGCTGAAAGCCGCCTTGGCAAAAATCAGCATCAGCATATGGTCGATGAAATGACCAATATTCAGAAAAAGAAGCCTTGGAGAAAATGAGCTGTGCATTTGTGAAAACTTGTCATTCGAAAAATGCTAGCTTCGCACAAACGAAATGCTCAATACAACCAAATTGTTTTTTTGAATGAATTAGGAAGCTTTCAAGCAACCCCGGAATCGAGCTCAACCGGGCTTAATTGAAATCCTGAATCCTGATGCAAAACCGGAGCAAGGAATCTACCGGTGTGGCTTTCCTGGAACGCCGCACACTCTTCCGGAGTTCCACTGAACAGAAGTCTTCCTCCTCCAGCCCCGCCTTCGAGGCCGAGATCTGTGATCCAATCCGCACTTTTGATCACTTCAAGGTTGTGCTCAATGATAATCGCAGTGTTTCCCTGGTCCACCAAACGCTGAAGGATCTTCAGCAATCTGGCCACGTCGTCAATATGGAGTCCCGTCGTCGGTTCATCAAGGATGTAGAGGGTTTTACCGCGCGAGCGTCTCGAAAGTTCCGCTGCAAGTTTTAACCTTTGTGCTTCTCCACCGGAAAGAGTGTTCCCGGGTTGACCCAGTTTCATGTAGCCCAATCCGACTTCCTCCAGGGTTTGAAGAATTCTCAAAATCCTGGGCTGAGATTCAAACAGTTCAACCGCCTTGGTGATTTCCATGTCCAAAACATCAGCGATGGTTTGACCCCGGAAAGTCACTGCAAGAGTTTCGCGATTGTATCGCCGACCTTTACACTGGTCACATGTGACCCAGACATCGGATAGAAAATGCATTTCGATCAGATGATAACCCTGTCCTTCGCAGGCACCGCAACGGCCTTCACGGGCATTGAATGAAAACCTCCGCTTGGTAAAACCCCTGCGCCGGGCTTCGTTCATTTTGCCGAAAAGGTCGCGGATCGGGTCAAGGACCTTGGTGTAAGTGGCAGGATTGGAACGCGGGGTGCGGCCGATCGGTTCCTGATCGATGACCATCAGTTGTTCCAGTTTCTCATAGCCTTTGATTTCCCGGTGCTTTCCAACTTCAACCCGCTTGTCGAGCATCTTTTTTTCCAATGCCCGTTGAAGAACATCCACCAACAGTGAGGATTTTCCAGATCCCGAAACACCGGTGACCACGTTCATCAGTCCAAGGGGAAAACGGACATCAACCTCTTTGAGGTTGTTTGCCGAAGCTCCAAGCACAACAAGTTCATGACCGGGAAGGGCTTTGCGGCGTTGTTCCGGAACAGGGATCCCCTTCTCCCCTTTGAGATAACGTCCTGTGAGTGTGTTCTTTCGTGATGAAATCTGAGCCGGACTTCCGCTTGCGGTGACCAATCCCCCATAGTGACCTGCCCCTGGGCCGATATCGATGATGTGATCCGCGGCACGGATGGTTTCAAGATCATGCTCGACCAGGATCACCGTGTTTCCGAGGTCCCGAAGCCGTTTCAGGGTTTTGATCAGACGATCGGTGTCCCGTGGATGAAGCCCGATGGTTGGTTCATCCAAAACGTACATTACCCCCACCAGTCCGGAACCGATCTGAGAAGCAAGGCGGATCCTTTGGGCTTCTCCACCGGAAAGGGTGGATGCTTTCTGATCCAGATTGAGGTAGTCCAGTCCGACATTGACCAAAAAATCGAGACGGGTCTGAATTTCCCGAAGGGCCTGTTCGGCCACCGTGAGTTGGTTGGGGGTCAAAACCCAGCTTTCCAGTTCTTTCTGAGCTTCTCGAATGTTGAGATTGCAGAACTGACTGATGTTCCTTCCCTGAATGGTGACTGCACGGTATTCGGGCTTAAGCCTTTCACCATGGCATTCCGGGCAGGTTGGATTGCTGATCCGGTAGGCATGTTCCCCAAGACCATCACAAGCTGGGCAGGCGCCAACATGCGAATTGAATGAAAACATTCGTGGAGTCAGTGCTTCTTCCTGGTAAAAATCGGTTTCGACGCATGCCGGAGTTTCGGAAAGAAATTCAAAGTCCGTATCGTTTTCTGCACGTTTCAGTTTGAGAAGTCCGTGACCTTTTTGGAAAGCATTCTCGATGGCTTCGGCAAGACGTTTCTGTTCCGATTCGGAGACCTCGATTCTGTCGATGACGAGGTCAATCGGAGTTTTCTTTTTCAGTTTTGGTTCCTTGTCTTCCCATTCGTCCAGCCTGACAAGTTTATTTTTGACATACGCCCTCAGAAAACCTTCCTGTATCAGGGACTCGATCACTGCTGGAAAATGATCCGGTTGGTCCAGTAGAAGTGTTTTTTTCGTTCCGGGAATGAACAACGGCGCGAGCAATTCCAGTCGTTCACCCTTGTATTTTTCAAGACAGTATTCTGCGGCCCTAGTGGGGCTATAGCCAATCAAAGGTTTTCCGGAAGTCGGACAATGGGCCTTACCGATTCTTGCAAAAAGCAACCTCAAATAGTCATAAATTTCTGTGGTTGTGGCTACTGTGGATCTTGGGTTGCGACTGGTGCTCTTCTGGTTAATAGCAATCGCCGGAGCAAGACCGTCAATAGAATCCACCGGAGCTTTATCCATCCTCCCCAAAAAACGCCTCGCGTAGGTGGAAAGGGACTCCACGTAACGAGATTGCCCCTCTGCGAAAAGGGTGTCAAAGGCCAGACTGGTTTTGCCGGAGCCGGAAACGCCTGTAATCACCGTCATCCGATTCAGCGGAATGTTGAGGTCCACGTGCCGTAAGTTATTTTTCGAAGCCCCCCGGATCTGGATGTCACGTCCATTGATTTTAGATGCAGGAGTTTTGGAGCTGATTTTTTTTCGGCGTTTTTTGGTTTTTAAAGGTGCTTCCGAAACGAAATCGGGATCCGATGCAGTAGGAATTTGATAGGAAACCGGAGGCTCGCCTTGGAGGGTTTTTTTCAAAAACTTTCCGGTTAGTGTTTTATCTTCCGCAAGCTTCTCTGGGGGACCGCTGCAGACCAATTCTCCACCATTTGCACCACCTCCAGGTCCAAGTTCTAGGATATGGTCGGCCATCTTTAAGACATCAAGGTTGTGCTCAATGACCAAAACCGTGTTGCCCTGTTCCACCAGTCGATTCAAACAATTCAACAAAAGTCTGATATCATGAAAATGAAGACCCGTGGTCGGCTCATCAAGCAGGTAGAGGGTTTTTCCAGTCGATTTTTTTCGGAGTTCCGCGGCAAGTTTGATCCTTTGCGCCTCTCCTCCCGAAAGGGTGGTGGAAGGTTGTCCCAATTTGACATACCCCATCCCGACCTGCTGCAGGGTTTCCAGAATGAGGTGAATCTTAGGTTGCGCTGCAAAAAAATCGGCTGCTTCATCCACCGTCATTTCGAGCACATCAAAAATCGTTTTCCCTTTGAAAAAAATTTGTAGCGTCTCAGCATTGAAACGTCTTCCCCGACAGGTTTCACAGGGAATCTGTACATCGCTGAGAAACTGCATCTCGATGGTCTGGATTCCTGCTCCCTGGCAGTCCGCGCAACGTCCGCCTTTGACATTGAAAGAAAACCGTCCTTTTTTGTAACCCCTTGCTTTGGATTCCGGAACCAATGCAAACAAGTCACGGATGGGATCAAATAATTTGGTATAGGTTGCAGGATTGCTCCGTGGAGTTCTTCCAATCGGGGTTTGGTTGATTTCGATCAGACGATCCAGGTTTTCCAGGCCTTCAATTTTGTCATGTTCACCCGGAGTTTGATTGGAGTTTGGAATAAGGTGATTCGCTACAGCCTTTTTCAAAACCCCATCGATCAGGGAAGATTTTCCAGATCCGGAGACTCCTGCAACACAGACAAACAAGCCAAGGGGGATCTCCACGGTGAGATCCTTGAGGTTGTTGAAACGGGCCCCGCGAACAGTAAGATTTCCGTTTTCCGCAATACGCCTTTTTTCCGGAATTTCGATGCGTTCGCGTCCTGAGAGAAAATCTCCGGTCAGAGAAGTCTTTTCTGAAACAATTTCATGAAGACCTCCCTGGGCTGTGATTTCACCGCCATTCAAACCCGCAACCGGCCCGACATCAACGATGTGATCCGCCGATTCGATGGTTTCCTCATCATGTTCCACCACCAGCACCGTGTTTCCTCGGTCACGGAGTTTTTTCAGCGTTTCGATCAGTTTGAGATTGTCACTCTGGTGCAATCCGATGGAGGGTTCATCCAATACATACAAAACTCCCTGCAGCCCTGCACCCAACTGGGAAGCCAGACGGATACGCTGGGCTTCTCCGCCGGAAAGTGTTGCGGCAGAACGGTTGAGATTGAGGTAACCGACTCCGACATCGTTGAGGAAACGCAGACGGTCCCGGATTTCCCGGAAAATATCTCGGCCAATTTTTTCTTCCCGCTCATTCAGGTCGATGGAATCAAAAAAACGGATGGCTTCTTCCAATGAGGTTTCGGAAAGACTATGGA
>Ga0208130_1000820_pt1 | contig 15667 bp, 13 predicted proteins | sample ETNtaG_31_FD_185771 | JGI IMG/M metagenome (GOLD analysis project Ga0208130, IMG submission 185771) | Marine microbial and viral communities from oxygen minimum zone, Eastern Pacific Ocean - ETNP201310SV78 (SPAdes) (version 2) | ecosystem: Environmental > Aquatic > Marine > Oceanic ...
TATTAAAAGAATATAACAATAACTATCTTAGCTAAATCTATGAAAGAGGGATTTTCAAAGCTTGATAAAAATGAAAAAATTGATTGGGTAATCAATAATTTTTTTAATTGCTCTGAAAGCGATTCCGAACTTCTTAAAAAATATTGGAATGATGACAATTCAATTCAAACTATTCATGATGAATTTGCTGAAAACACAATAACCAACTTTTACCTTCCATTAGGCATAGCACCAAATTTTATTATCGATAAAATTAATTATACCATTCCGATGGCAATTGAAGAAAGTTCTGTTGTTGCTGCAGCATGTAAATCAGCAAAATTTTGGTCTAAAAGAGGTGGCTTTAAGTCAACAATTATTAATACAACTAAGACTGGTCAGGTTCACTTTAAATTTAATGGAAGTTCAAAAAAAATTAATGACTTATTTAATTCAATTAAAAATAAACTTAAAGATTCATGTAAAGAAATAACAAAAAACATGAATGAAAGAGGTGGTGGAATTAAAAATATGAAACTACTAGACAAGACAAAGTCAATTAAAAACTACTTTCAGATTGCCGTTGAGTTTGATACTGTAGATTCCATGGGAGCAAATTTCATTAACTCCTGTTTAGAACAAATTGCATTATCCTTTGAAACAGAATTCAATAGATCTACTATTTTTAATGAAGGTGAAAAACTCAAAATAATTATGAGTATTCTATCAAATTACACTCCCGAATGCGTAGTGAAAGTTGAGCTGAAGTCTAAAATTTCCAATTTGAAAAGTAAAGATATTTCTGATCCTGAAAATTTTGCTAAAAAATTTGTAGAAGCAGTTGAAATCGCTGAAAAAGATATTTCAAGAGCCGTAACTCATAACAAAGGTATTATGAACGGAATTGATGCAGTTGTTATTGCAACCGGAAATGATTTTAGAGCAGTTGAAGCTGCTATACACGCCTATGCATCTAAAGATGGAACATACAAAAGTTTAACTCACGCAAAAATTGAAAATGATGAATTAATCTATTGGATTGAAATTCCTATTTCAATTGGTACAGTTGGTGGAATAATCAATCTTCATCCAATGGTAAAATGGTGTTTAAACTTATTACAACAACCAAATAGTAAACAATTAATGAGTATTATTGGGGCAGCTGGTTTAGCTCAAAATTTCTCAGCTATTAAATCACTTATTACATCTGGGATTCAAGTTGGACACATGAAAATGCATTTAATAAATATTTTAAATTCACTAGGTGCTATTGATTATGAAAAAACAAAAATTATTGAATATTTCAAATCTAATAAAGTCACTTTTAATTCCGTTAAAACAGCTCTTGAAAAATTAAGAAAAAATGAGTTATAGCATAGAAAGCTTTGGTAAACTTCTAATTTCCGGTGAATACTTAATTCTTAAAGGGGCAAAAGGATTATCAATTCCAGTAAATTTTTCTCAAACACTAAATGTTGATGAAAACACAAGTGGATATTTTGACTGGAAAAGTTATGACAGAGATAAAAAAATCTGGTTCAGTTGTAAATTCAAAATTTCTGATTTTTACAACAAACAAAATTATAATAACAATCTATTCTTATATGAGATCATCAAAAATTTAAATGAACTAAATCCTGGTATAATTTCAAATAAAAAAGGAATATCATTTAAAACTTTTATGAATTTTAATCATAATTGGGGATTAGGTTCATCATCAACATTAATACATAATTTATCAAAATGGGCAGATGTTGAACCATTTAGTGTGTATTGGAAAGTTACCAATGGTAGTGGCTATGATTTAGCATCATGTAAATATGATAAACCAATTATATATCAATTAATTAAATCTGAAACTCCAAAAATTGAATCTGTAAATTTTTTACCTGAATTTCATAAAAATTTATACTTCATCTACCTAGATAAAAAACAAAGTTCAAAATCTGAAATTGAATATTTTGATAAAATTAATATTTCATCAGAATGTATTTCTGAAGTGAGTACAATTACTGATGAAATGATTAAATGCAGTAATGTTACAGATTTTCAAAATCTATTAAACCAACACGAAAAAATATTAGCCAAAGTATTAAATAAAAAAAGTATTAAGGAAGAGTTATTTAATGATTACGATGGTGCAATTAAAAGTTTAGGTGCGTGGGGTGGAGATTTTATTTTAGCTGTTGGTAATGATAATAGCAAAAACTATTTTGAAGACAAAGGATACCAAACAATTTTTTCTTTTAAAGAAATGTTAAAAAATATTTAAAGTTTAAAGTTTGGCACGATTAATGAAATAATCCTAACACAGAAAGTATACAATATTTTTTGGTTAGTTGTTGTTTTAAATGCCTGTATCATCCACAAAAGATACAGGCATTTTACTTTTAATCAGCTGAAACAACTGTTCTAAATCCAGTGTGTAAAGAACTACTATCAGGTGTTGTTTTCATTCTAGCAGCATTTCTATAACCACTGCAATAAGAATCATTACATAGAAAGCTACCTCCTCGAATTACTTTTTTTTCACTAAATGGTTCAACAGGATCATAACTTGAGTCTGGTCCTGTTGGATTTACAGATCCTTGTTTGGGTAACATAGAATAATAATTAGCATGATACCAATCAGAACACCACTCCCATACATTTCCAGCTAAGTCATATAAACCATAATTATTAGGCTTAAAAGATTTAACAGGTGCAGCATAATAAAATTTATCGGTTACGTTATTTTGATTAGGAAATTCTCCTTCCCAAGTATTTGCTTTTAACATCCCATCATCAACTTTTTCATTTCCCCAACTATAAACATTATTAATCATGCCAGCTCTTGATGCATATTCAAACTCAGCTTCAGTTGGTAATCTTTTACCAGCCCATTTACAATATTCATTAGCATCTTCCCAACTTACATGAACTACAGGGTAATTATCTTTTCCAACTATATCGCTTTGAGGTCCAAACGGCTGTTTCCAATTTGCATTCCTAATAAGTGACCACCATTTAGAATAATCATTCAAATTAGATGTAGAAGTTTCTTTGAACACTAGTGATGCTGGGCTCAATAAACTATCGTGAGGCTTAGGTGTTCCGGGTGGTAACATTGTTTTTATTTCATCCCAATCAATTTTTCTTTCGGCAGTTGTTATGTATCCAGTTTCATCTATAAATTTTTGAAATTCAGCATTTGTAACTTCCGTGATATCCATCCAAAATGAACTAACAGTAACTTGGTGTTTCGGGAATTCATCAGACCTTGCTTCCTCATTATCCCCACCCATTTCAAAATTTCCACCAGGAATAAAAACCATTCCATCTTTTGATACTATTTTATCTTTTTTTGGACTTGAGTTTTTACATGAAATATTGATAATCAATACAATACAAATTATTGATCTCAATATAATTTTATTACCGAAATAATTTATCATTTTAGAAAATTAATCAATTAATTAAACATTCTATGATTTTTATAAAATTATGATTAATTTAAAAAAATCAACAACAACTAACTTTTTATGAAATCTAAAAAATCTAAGGATTATTGGAGGAAGAATTTAAAGTATTTAATTATTCTTTTATCCATATGGTTTACAGTATCTTTTGGCTTTGGTGTAATTCTAGTCGATCAATTGAACACATTTCAATTTTTTGGTTTTAAATTAGGATTTTGGTTTGCTCAGCAAGGCTCAATATATGTATTTGTTATTTTAATTTTTGTGTATATATATTTAATGAATCGATTAGATAAAAACTTTAGATCAAGCAAATGAGTCTTCAATTTTCAATTTGGTTAATAGTAGGATTAACTTTTGCTTTATATATAGGTATTGCGATTTGGTCAAGAGCAAGTTCAACAAACGAGTTTTATGTAGCTGGTAAAGGTGTTCATCCAATTGCTAATGGGATGGCAACTGCTGCAGATTGGATGAGTGCAGCATCTTTTATTTCAATGGCGGGGATTATATCATTCTTGGGTTATGATGGTTCTGTTTACTTAATGGGATGGACAGGAGGATATGTTTTACTGGCTTTACTTCTAGCACCTTACTTAAGAAAATTTGGAAAGTTTACAGTCCCGGCATTTATAGGCGATAGATATTACTCTAATACAGCAAGAACTGTTGCTGTATTTTGTGCCCTAATTGTATCATTTACATATATAGCTGGACAGATGAGAGGGGTTGGCGTTGTTTTTTCTAGATATCTTGAAGTTGATATTAATTCGGGAGTATTTATAGGAATGGGAATTGTTTTATTTTATGCGATTCTTGGTGGAATGAAAGGTATAACTTATACTCAAGTCGCTCAATATTGTGTATTAATTTTTGCTTTCATGGTTCCTGCTATTTTTATTTCGATAGAAATGACTAATAATCCCATTCCTCAATTAGGTTTTGGATCTGTAGGATCTGATGGTGTATACTTACTTGACAAACTTAATGGGCTTCATCAAGAATTAGGATTTAGTCAATATACTTCAGGATCAAAATCAAAACTTGATATATTTTTTATTACTGCAGCTCTAATGATTGGAACAGCAGGTTTACCACATGTAATCGTAAGATTTTTTACTGTAAAAAAAGTAAGTGATGCAAGAAAATCAGCTGGATGGGCTTTACTATTTATAGCAATATTATATACTACTGCTCCTGCTATTGCAGTTTTTGCTAGAACAAATTTGATAGAAACAGTTTCAGAAAAAAATTATAATGATATGCCCTCTTGGTTTAAAAAATGGGAGGACACTGGATTATTAGAATTTAACGATAAAAACAATGATCAAATTATACAATACAACGGTAATGAAACTATTAATGAATTGACAATTGATAGAGATATTATGGTTTTAGCTAATCCCGAAATTGCGCAACTACCTAACTGGGTAATTGCTTTGTTAGCTGCTGGTGCTTTAGCTGCAGCATTATCTACAGCAGCGGGGCTTCTCTTGGTAATTTCATCCTCAGTTTCACATGACTTAATTAAGAGGATAGTTAAACCTGATATTTCAGAAAAAGGTGAACTTGTAGCAGCAAGACTTTCAGCTTTTTTTGCTGTACTACTAGCTGGATATTTTGGTATTAATCCACCTGACTTTGTTGCTGCAACTGTCGCTCTTGCTTTTGGTTTAGCAGCTGCATCCTTTTTTCCTGCAATTGTATTAGGAATTTTTTATAAAAGAATGAATAAAGAAGGTGCTATATCTGGTATGATAATCGGAATATTATTAATGCTATTTTACATGACAAAGTTTAAATTTGGATGGTTCGGTGGAGGAGATTCCTCAGATTGGTGGTTTGGAATATCACCTGAGGGATTTGGAACTGTAGCAATGATTGTAAATTTTATAGTTTCTATTACAATTTCAAATTTAACTAAAGAACCTCCTAAAGAAATAATTGATTTAGTTGAAAACATTAGACTTCCAAATGAGACTGACGATTAATGAAATATATATTTTTAATATTATCTGTTTTTACAATTTATTCCCAGAATGAAAATTTTGAAAAAAAATCTTTCATTTATGAGACTGACACTCTCAACTATAGAATTTTAAAACCACTTAATTATGATTCAAGTAAAAAATATCCCGTTCATCTATTTTTACATGGCGCAGGTGAGAGAGGCAATGATAACGAATCTCAATTGATTCATGGATCTAATTTGTTTTTGAAAGAAAATAATCGAAAAAAATATCCATCCTTTGTAATATTTCCACAATCTCCAAAAAACGATTGGTGGGGAGGTCATTATGATCCTTATAAATTTGATTACCAAGTCAAAAATTCAAAAGCATTAAAATTAGTGATTAATCTTATGGATGAATTTATCATGAGAAGTGATGTAAACAAAAATAAAATTTATGTAAGTGGATTATCTATGGGTGGAATGGGGACCTTTTCAATATTAAGTCAAAGGCCTGATATGTTTGCAGCAGCAACTCCAATTTGTGGTGATGGAGATCCAATTAGTGTAAAGTCATTTGCTAAAAAAGTACCAATTTGGATATTCCACGGTGCACTAGACAGAGTTGTTCATCCAAATAGATCTCTAATTATGGCTCAGGCCATAATTGAAGAGAACGGAAGTCCAAGAGTTACCATATATGAAAATGTTTACCATGATAGCTGGAATAATGCATTTGATGAGAAAGATTTTTTATCTTGGATACATTCAAAATCAAAAAACCAATGAATAAATTTTTATTATTATCAATTATTTTTTTTAGTTTATCATGTAATAGTGAGAAAATGAACAGTGAAGTTTTTATTCAAGGAGGTGGCACACTTAATGATTGGGCTAACCTATCCAGATACGCTGAATCAAATAGCGAATTAAAAAAACAATCTGATGCTAATAGGGTTGTATTTATGGGAAATTCTATTACAGAAGGTTGGTCAAATTTTAATCCTGATTTTTTTATTAACAACCCTTTTGTAAATAGGGGAATTAGCGGACAAACAACACCTCAAATGCTAATTAGATTTAAGCCTGATGTAGTTAACTTAAAACCTAAAGCTGTTGTAATTTTAGCGGGAATTAACGATATAGCTGGAAATACGGGCCCTATGGAAATTGATAATATTGCTGAAAATATTTTTTCGATGACAGAAATTGCAAAAGCAAATAATATTGAAGTATACATTTGTTCAGTTCTACCTGCCAAGGATTTTCCTTGGTCTCCAGGTTTAAATCCTGCTGAAAAAGTTGTCAGCCTAAATAATATTTTAAAAAATTATTGTGAAGAAAATAATATAAAATACGTTGATTATTACTCTAAAATGAACGATGGCAATGGCGGATTAAAAGTTCCTGAATTCACTTCTGAAGATGATTTAGTTCATCCTAATAAACAAGGATATAGTGTAATGGAATCTGTCATATTAAGTGCTCTTGATTAATTAAGTTAATTTTTTTAAATTGAGGATAACATGAAAAAAAATATTTTTTATTTCATTATCCCTCTTTTTTGTGTGTTAATGATCAAATTCATTAATACCTCAACTCAAAGTGAGGAAATAACTATCTCAAATTCAAGTGATGTGGTACTGACTAGTAGTATTCCTGAGAATATTGATTTTAATTTTCATGTAAAACCAATTATTTCAGATAAATGCTTTGCTTGTCATGGTCCTGATGAAAAAGAAAGAGCGGCAAACTTAAGACTTGATACGGAAGAAGGATTGTATCAACTTACCGAGGACTTAAGTTCATATGTAATTAACAAGGAAAATCCTGAAAAAAGTGAATTGTTAAGAAGAATATTTCATGAGAATAAGTCAATCAGCATGCCCCCTCCAGAATCTAATTTAATTTTAACTGATCATGAAAAAAGCATTCTTGAAAAATGGGTAATGCAAGGAGCTGAGTGGAAAAAGCATTGGGCATATATAAAGCCATCTCTTCCAAAAATTCCTGAAGTTAAAAATAAAGATTGGGTTACTAACCCCATAGATAATTTTGTGTTAAAAAATATTGAAAATAATCAATTGAATATTTCTAGTATTGAAAGCAAGGAAATATTAATTAGAAGATTATATTTTGATTTAATAGGTTTACCTCCCAGTGTTGAAGAAGTTGATGATTTTATTAATGATAAATCTGAAGATTCTTATTTGAATTTAGTAGATAGATTATTGGATTCCAAAAGCTATGGTGAGAGGATGGCTTCAATTTGGATGGATGTTGCTAGATATGGTGATAGCCACGGTTATCAAGATGATTTAGAAAGAGTAATGTGGCCATGGAGAGATTGGGTGATCCATGCTTACAATACTAATTTATCTTATGATAAGTTCATAACATGGCAAATTGCTGGTGACCTTATTCCAAATGCAACAAAAGAACAAATTATTGCTACTGGATTCAATAGAAATCATAAAATAACTCAAGAAGGTGGTGTCATTCCTGAAGAATATCGTTCTGAATATGTTGCTGACAGAACTAATACTACATCAAAAGTTATGATGGGGTTAACTATGGAATGTGCAAGATGTCATAGTCACAAATATGATGATATTTCTCATGAAGAATACTATGGAATGTATAGCTACTTTAATAACGTTGATGAAGATGGATTGATTAGCTATAGTGATAAAGCTCCAAAACCAAACATAACAGTAACTAGAAATGATATTGAAAAAGATCTTGGATTTATTAATCTCCCAGATTCGATAAGTGAAGTTACTTTTATGGTTATGAAGGAGACTGAAAATTTAAGAAAAACTTACGTTCTCAATCGTGGATCTTATGATTCACCAACTAAAGAAGTTAAATCTATGACACCCACTGCGGTGCTGCCTATTAACAAAAGTAATTCTAATAGATTAGATCTAGCTAATTGGTTTTTTGATGATGAAAATCCCCTAACATCTAGGGTTGTTGTAAATAGATTATGGCAACAATTTTTTGGTGTTGGAATAGTTGCGACACCTGATGATTTTGGAAGTCAAGGGAATAGACCAACTAATCCTGATTTATTAGATTGGTTGGCAGTTACATTTATTAATGATAATTGGGATACTAAAAAATTTATAAAAAGAATTGTCACCTCATCAACTTACATGCAAACAAGTAAGGTTAATACTTCAAATAAAAAATTAGATCCGGAAAATGTGTTCTTATCTTATTTCCCAAGACAAAAATTAACTGCGGAAATGATAAGAGATAATATTTTAGCGTCAAGTGGTTTATTAGTTAACAAGATTGGTGGACCAAGCGTAAAACCTTATCAGCCTAAAGGATTATGGGACGAAGTAATTGGCGGAGGTGGTGGAAGTTTAGCTAGGTATGTTCCAAGTACTGGAGAAAACTTATATAGAAGAAGTGTTTATACTTTTTGGAAAAAAACAGTTCCTCCTCCATCAATGATGATTTTTGATGCATCAAGTAGAGATAATTGTGAAGTTAAAAGACAAGACACAAGTACGCCTCTTCAATCTCTAACTTTGATGAATAATCCAGAATTTATAAAAGCAGCTAATTATTTAGCTGATAGAATTTTTAATGAAGAAGCTTCTTTGGAACATAAAATTAAATTACTTTACAGAACAGTTACAGGACGAAGTCCAAGTGATATTGAAATTGAAAAGCTTGCTCAATATTATGATGATGAAAATTTAGGTGATGATTTTTTAGCATTTAATAAATTAACAATGTTGGTGTATAACTTAGATGAAACAAGTCAAAAAAGCTAGATGAAAGAATTACATAATCATTTTATAAATAACAACAGAAGAAATTTTCTAAAAAAAACTGGATTGTGTATTGGTGGTTTAGCCTTAGGATCAATGTTAGATCCATTTGGCAATCAAAAAAGTGATCCATTTTCAGTTATTTCTAATAATCTAAATCTACCTCATTTTGCCCCAAAGGCTAAGAGAATAATTTATTTATTTCAAAGTGGCGGACCTTCACAACATGATTTATTTGACTATAAACCAAAACTTAACGAAATGAAGGGAATTGATTTACCTGAATCTGTTAGAATGGGTCAAAGACTAACAGGAATGACATCAGGACAGTCAAATTTTCCTTTAGTCGGTGGTGTTTCAAAATTTAAACAATATGGTGAAGCTAGAGCATGGGTAAGTGATTTACTTCCATATATAGGAAAGATTTCTGATGAATTGTGTTTTATAAAATCAATGCATACTGAAGCAATCAATCATGATCCAGCAGTTACATTTTTTCAAACTGGATCTCAACAGCCTGGCAGACCAAGTATGGGATCTTGGCTTAGTTATGGGTTAGGTAGCTTAAATAAAAACTTGCCTGACTTTGTTGTTTTACTCTCAAGGGGAACTGGTCGTCCAAAAGGGCAACCACTTTATTCAAGACTATGGGGTAATGGCTTTTTGAGTTCCTTGCATCAAGGTGTTCAATTTAGATCAGCAAAAGACCCTGTATTGTTTTTAAAAAATCCTGAAAGTCTTTCAAAACAAGAAAGAAGAAAAATGTTGGATTATTTATCAGAGCTGAACGAAGAACAAGAGAAAAAATTTGGTGATCAAGAAGTTTCAAATAGAATATCTCAATATGAAATGGCTTACAGAATGCAAACATCAGTTCCAGAAACCATGGATATTTCTGATGAACCAGACGATATTTTAAAACTTTATGGACCAAATGCAAATAAACCGGGGACATACGCGGCTAATTGTATTCTTGCTAGAAAGTTAATCGAAAAAGATGTAAGATTTGTTCAATTATATCATATGGGCTGGGATCAACATGAAAATTTACCAAATCAAATAAAAGGACAAGCTAGTGATGTAGATCAACCAACCGCTGCGTTAATAATGGATTTAAAACAAAGAGGTCTTTTGGAAGATACATTAGTAATTTGGGGTGGAGAATTTGGGAGAACATCATATAGTCAAGGAAGTCTTGGTGCATTAAATGCTGGTACTTATGGAAGAGATCACCACCCAAGATGCTTTTCAATTTTTATGGCTGGTGCAGGAGTTAAACCTGGTTTTTCATATGGTGAAACCGATGATTTAGGATACAATATTGTCAAAGATCCAGTTCATGTTCATGACCTTCAAGCAACAATTCTACATTTATTTGGAATCAATCATGAAAAAATGACTTATAAATATCAAGGACGAAGATTTAGGCTTACTGATGTTTTTGGTGAAGTAAAGCACGATATCTTATCTTAATAATGAGAAAAGTATTTTTACTTTTATTTATAGTTTCTCTTAATAGTCAAAATAAAGATTTCAATAATTACAATCAAAAAATAGCAGGTAGTGATTATAGATTGGAAATGGTTGCTATTCCTGCAGGTACTTTTGATATGGGTAGCCCAAATTTTGAAAGAAATAGACTAGCGGATGAGGGTCCAGTTCATAAAGTTAAAATAGATTCATTTTGGATTGGAAAGTTTGAAATAACATGGGATATTTTTGAACTATTTATGCTAAGAGAATTGGATTCAAAAAAAGTGTTAGACGGATCAGAAGTTAAAATTGATGTAGATGGAATTTCTGGTGCAACAACACCTTATGTTGATATGAGTTTTGGTATGGGATCTGATGGATATCCCGCCATTTCTATGACTCAACTATCGGCATCTAAATTCTGCGAATGGTTATCAGCCATGACAGGTAACTATTACAGACTACCAACAGAAGCTGAATGGGAATATGCATGTAGGGCTGGCTCTAAAACAGCTTATCATTTTGGAGATAGTACAGAAGATCTGGCTGATTATGCATGGTATGAATCAAACAGTGAAGGAAAGTATCACAAAGTTGGCCAAAAAAAACCAAATGATTGGGGGCTTCATGACATGCATGGAAATGTAGCAGAATGGACACTTGATCAATATAGTCCTAAGACCTATTATAGTTATGTTGGAAAAACAACAAAAAATCCTCTAAATATTGCAACCAAATTATATCCTAGAGTTGTAAGAGGAGGATCTTGGATGAACCCTGATTATAGATTAAGGAGTTCATCAAGATTACCCTCAAATAAAAGTTGGAAAAAACAAGATCCTCAAATTCCAAAAAGTCTATGGTGGCACACAGATGCTCAATTTTTAGGCTTTCGAATTGTACGACCATATGTAACACCTTCTGACATTGAAAAAGAAAAATTTTGGATTGAATAATATTCACTAAATTAAAGGTATGCTTAGACGTAATTTCATAAATAGTATTGCCGTTGGATCTTCAATAGCCGCACTACCAAATGAAAAATTTCTTCAAAGTAATCCAAAAAATAATTTCAATTTAAATTATGCTCCTCACTTTGGAATGTTCAAAAATTCTGCAGGAAAAAATTTGATCGATCAACTAAACTTCATGGCTGATCAAGGATTTACTGCTTTTGAGGACAACAACTTAAAGAAAAGAAGTATTTCTGATCAAGAAAAAATGGCTTCAACGATGGCCGAACGAAATATTAAAATGGGTGTATTTGTCGCTCATACTATTCATTGGAAAGAAGCAAATCTAGCAAGTGGTAAAAAAGAAAAAAGAAATCAATTTTTAAAAGAAATAGAAGAATCTGTTGAGGTTGCTAAAAGAATCAATGCAAAATGGATGACAGTTGTTCCAGGACATAGAGATTTAAGGTTAAATATTTCATATCAACAAACCAATGTTATTGACTCACTAAAATATGCATGTGATATTTTGGAACCACATGGGCTTGTGATGGTTCTTGAACCTTTAAATTTTAGAGATCATCCAGGTCTTTTTTTAACAGAAAGTCCACAAGCTTATGAAATTTGTAAAGCAGTTAATTCTAAATCATGTAAAATTTTATTTGATATATATCATCAACAAATTCAAGAAGGTAATTTAATTCCAAATATTGATTCTTGTTGGGATGAAATTTCATATTTTCAAATTGGTGATAATCCTGGAAGAAAGGAACCAACAACTGGTGAAATTAATTATAAAAATATATTTAAATTCATACATGAAAAAGGTTTTACAGGAATCTTAGGTATGGAGCATGGAAATGCTTTTCCAGGAAAAAATGGAGAAATAAAACTAATTGAATCTTACAAAAAAGTAGATAACTTTTAAACTTATAATTATGGACAATATTAAAAGAAGATCTTTTCTAAAAAACTCATCTATATTAACTGGAAGTTTGGTTCTTCCTTCATTCTCATTTAAAAAACAAAAACAATTAGACAAGAAATTAAAAATTTCTGTTGTTGGATGTGGAGGAAGAGGAACTGGAGCTGCAGTTCAAGCCCTTCGTGCTGATAAAAATGTTGAATTAGTAGCTCTTTGTGATGCTTTTGAGGATAGACTCGAAAGAAGTTTGAATGCAATAATTGATGAACTTGACGGTGAAATGAATATTAAAGTAAAAGATAAAAACAAATTTGTTGGATTTGATGGCTATAAAAAAGCTATTGATTTGGCTGATGTTGTGATTCTCGCTACACCACCTGGTTTTAGACCTCAACATTTTGAATATGCTGTCAATAAGAGTAAACATATTTTTATGGAAAAGCCTGTTGCAACAGATGCTGCAGGTGTTAGAAGAATTTTAGAATCTGCCAAGCTAGTAAAAGAAAAAAAACTAAATGTAGTTGTAGGACTACAACGAAGATATCAACTAAGTTATCTTGATATTTTAAAACAAGTAAGAAGAGGTGTTGCTGGAAAAATTATTTCTGGAACTGTAAAATGGAATGGACACGGAGTTTGGGTAAGAAAAAGAGAGCCACAACAATCAGAACTTGAATATCAAATGAGAAACTGGTACTATTTTAACTGGCTTTGCGGAGATCACATTGTTGAACAACATATTCATAATTTGGATGTTGCAAATTGGTTTTTAGATGAACACCCTATTTCTGCACAAGGTATGGGAGGAAGAGAAGTGAGAAAAGGAATTGATCATGGTGAAATTTTTGATCACCATTACGTTGAGTTTAAATATCCAAGTGGGGCTGTTATACATAGTCAATGTAGACATCAACCTGGAACTTTAAGAAAAGTTAATGAAGTGCTAGTTGGCACCAAGGGAGTGATTAATTTGAGAAATGGTGGTGTAGTTACAATAAATGATCACAATGGAAATTTATTACACAAATATGATCCTAAGAATGATATTAGTCCTTATCAAATTGAACACAATAAATTATTCAAATCAATAAGATCTGGTGGACAAATAGATGATACAGAATATGGAGCTACAGCTACTATGACTGCAATTATGGGAAGAATGGCTACATATTCAGGCAAATTAATTGAATGGGAGTCTGCAATGAATGCTGATGAAAAATTAGTTCCTGATAATTTAAGTTGGGGAAGCACAGCACCCGTTTTACCAGATAATCAAGGTAAATACAAAGTTCCTGTTCCTGGAAAAAGTGTGTAATGAACTTTAGATTATTTTATTTACTAATTATATTTTTTACTTTAATAGGATGTAGTAATAGTGACATTGATTCAAATGAGATTGAACAAGAAATAACTTATCCTAGAGAATTTTATATTACTCACAATTCACAAAACAGACGATATATTTTTTATAAGCCAAAAAATTTACCAGAAAACTCCCCGCTTGTTTTTGTCTTACATGGTTATACTAGTAATTCCAATAACATTATGAACTATTCTAGAATGAATAGTATTGCTGAAGAAAAAGGTTTTGCAGTTTGTTATCCTCAAGGAACTAATAATGAAATGACAGGAATGCCTCATTGGAACGCCAATATAAAACCCATGAGTTCTGTACCAGATTCTGATTTTTTAACTCAATTGGCAAAGCTTCTGCAAGATCAATATAAGTTGAGTAAAGAAAACACTTTTGTTAGCGGCATGTCCAATGGTGGTTTTATGAGTTATACATTGGCATGCGAACAAAGTGGAACTTTTAAAGCAATTGCATCAGTTACAGGAACAATGAGCGGATATGATTGGAAAAATTGTAATCCCGATTATAAAATTCCTATACTTCAAATTTCAGGTACTAATGACAGAACAGTACCTATGGATGGATCTATGTCTACAGTTTGGGGTTGGGGAGGTGCTCCAAAAATTGAAGATATAATTGACTACTGGTCTAATATTAATAGCTGTTCTAGTTCAGAAATTATTAACCTACCTAACAATAATTCAGCGGATAACTCTTATGTAATTCTTGAAAAAAGATTTACATCAGAATCAAAAGATGATGTTAGATTTTATACTGTACATGGTGGTGGTCATGACTGGCCAGGTGCATGGGGAAATATGGATATAAATGCTAGTGAAGAAATATGGAATTTTTTTAGTCAACACTTAAAATAAAATTTATGAAAAATTATAATAGGAGAAAATTTATGCAAACATCTAGTTTGGGTGTAATTGCAGCCTCATCACTAAGTATAAATTGTCAAAATAATTTAAACTCTGAGAGACAAGGTTCTTACATGGGTGATTTTGCAGATAAACCAAATGATAATATTCGAGCTGCATTTATTGGTATAAATAGAGGAAGTACCCATTTAAAGAATTTTGCTACAATTCCAGGAACTGAAGTAGTAGCTCTTTGTGATTTATATGAAGACATTGTTCAAAGAGAATTAAATAAGCTTAAAACATATAATGCTAATTATTCAAATCTAAAAACCTATTGGGGTGATGAAAATAAATGGAAATTAATGCTAAAAGAGGTGAAACCTGATGTTGTATTTATTAGTACAAACTGGAGAAGTCATGCACCTATGGCAATACAGTGTATGAAAGATGGTGCTCATGCATTTTCTGAAGTGCCACTTGCCATAACACTAGAGGAAATGTGGGAAATTGTTAATACATCTGAAAAAACAAAAAAACATTGCATGATGATGGAAAATGTTAATTATGGAAGGGATGAGCTAATGTTCTTAAATATGTGTAGAAAAGGTGCTATTGGAGAGCTTTTACATGCTGAAGCTGCATATATTCATGAGCTAAGGTGGCAAATGTTTAACACTGAAAGAGGGACAGGAAATTGGAGGACATTACATTATGCTGAAAGTAAAGGAAATTTATATCCAACGCACGGATTAGGACCTGTGGCTCAATACATGAATTTAGCTAGAAATGAAGATAATTTTAAACACTTAGTATCACTTTCTTCCCCTGCTATCGGAAGGAATAAATTTGCAAAAGAAAACTTTGATTCAGATCACAAGTGGAATAAGATGGATTTTTCTAATGGAGATATGAATACCTCA
>Ga0208130_1000821_pt1 | contig 15649 bp, 17 predicted proteins | sample ETNtaG_31_FD_185771 | JGI IMG/M metagenome (GOLD analysis project Ga0208130, IMG submission 185771) | Marine microbial and viral communities from oxygen minimum zone, Eastern Pacific Ocean - ETNP201310SV78 (SPAdes) (version 2) | ecosystem: Environmental > Aquatic > Marine > Oceanic ...
CGCCAGGCTCACCAGCTCGTCACGGCCTTCGATTTCACGGATTCCGATCCAGCGCTGCCTGGGCAGATCGAGCACGCCATCCGCCAGCTCCCAGTCCCCTTCCCTGCTGAGCCGTTGGGGTGCTGCCAGGGGCGTGGGTTGCTGGGGGCCGGTCTGCGGCAGGCGCCAGTCCTGACGCCAGAGGCAGCCGCGCTCGATCCAGGCCAGGATCAGCCTGTCCTGCTCCACCGCGGTGGCGAGTACGCCGCCGCCGTAGTCATGCACGCGGCTGCGCAGATTGCTGGGGGCCGGCGTCAGCTCCTGTGGTTCTGCTTCGGAATCACCGAAACGCCTGATCAAGGCAGTGGTGCGGCCGCGCTCCTGGGGGCGCTGTTCCAGCCAGATCAGCCACAGCGTTGCATCGGGGCCACTGACCAGGGCCGGTTCCTTGAGACCCGGCAAACGGCCGACGGCATGTTGCGCGGATAACGGAGCGGCTCCCATAACGGCTGATTCAGGCCGCTTACCATGCTGAATCAACGCGGCGTTGGTCTTGGCAGGAAGCTTTGCAGAGTTGGCCCGTCAGGCCGATAAGTCGCGGGACACGATGCTGGTGCCCAAGACGGCCCTGGAAACCCCGCCGCTGGAGATTCACACCCTGGGCGATGAGGTGTTGCGGCAGCCTGCGCGCCGCATCGGCAAGGTGAATGAGCAGGTGCGGGAGCTGGCTCGCGACATGCTGCGCAGCATGTACACCGCCAAGGGCATTGGCCTGGCGGCTCCTCAGGTGGGGATTCACCAGCAGCTCCTGGTGATTGATCTCGACCTTGAAAATGCCGCCACGCCTCCCCTGGTGTTGATCAATCCGGAGATCACGGCGGCCAGCGCCGGGCTCGACACCTACGAAGAGGGCTGTCTCAGCATCCCTGGGGTGTATCTCGATGTGGTGCGCCCCACCGCGATTGAACTGAGCTTCCGCGATGAGATGGGTCGGCCCAGGAAGATGAAGGCCGATGGCCTGATGGCCCGTTGCATTCAGCACGAGATGGATCATCTCAATGGCGTGTTGTTTGTCGATCGCGTCACTGATGAAGACGGTCTGCAGAAGGAGCTCAAGGAGAAGGGCTTCGAGCGCCAAGATGTGCGGAGCGTCGCCTGAGTTATGCCGATGAAACCCCTGGCCGGCGTTTTTCTGGCCCTCGCCTGTGTTCTGGGTATCGCCAGCACCGGATGTGTGTTTGAACTGGCCTACGGCGATCCCGATCTCGGGGTCAAAACCACCAGCTGGATCCTGGCCCTGGCGGCCCCTGGAACCGTGGGGACCCTTCTGTTCGCCATTCGCCTGAACAAACCGGCCTGATTGGGGGCGACCGATCCAGGCATCACTTTTACGATCCGCTCAGTTCCTCCATGGACGTGATGGCACGCTTTCGAACCGTGGCCGCTGCCGGCCTCGCTCTCGCAGCGACCTCTGCACCGGTGGCCCTGGCCCAGGGTTCGCTGTTCACGGCGGTGCCCGTGGAGTTGAGCAAGTTCGTCTTGGTGTCGGCCCCGATTGGGCAGGGCGAGCGTTCTCAGTTGAACATCTACGAGCAGCGCACCACAAAACGCCCCTGTTTCGCTGTGGCTGCGGGATCACCGGCCATGGTCGATCCCTTGTTGTCCACGTTTGATTTCAGCGGGGTCTGCAACCGCTACATCGATGGCAACGGCTATTCCCTGCGGATCGGTGGTGACGACCTCGGCACCCGCTACCGGCTCAGCGTGGTGAACACCGGTCGGGATATTGAATTGCTGGCCACGCCCACCAAGAATCCCTCCCAACCGACCATGCTCGTGGCCCGGGCCGGTGGTGCCGCCAGCGGCTTTGTTCAGCTCAAGCTTGAGCCGGGCTGGACCTTGAAGCGACGGGCCTACGGCAAGAAGAGCCTCGGCCATCTCTATGTCTATCGGGACAGTGCGCCAGTGGCCGGATCCAGCCCAGCCAGCGAGCCGGTTGAGACTGAACAGAGTGAGAGTTCCGTAGCTCCGTCCTACTGAGCTGGCGCAGAACCGGTGAAAACACCTGTTGTCGTCCTCTGTCAGTGATTTCACACTGAAGACAGACCCCGGAGGACGTGATGAAAACAACGGTTGTTCAGTGGTTCCAGTGGTTCGGTGAAGCGATGACCCATGCCCTGGGTTCGTTCAACGACCGCCATCTCCAGCCCCCGCCGATCGGCACCCAGCCCTACCGGGACACGCCCGACAAGCGAGCCCGCGACTACTGAGCACCAGGCTGCTTGAGCAGATCAGTGCAGCGGAAGCAACTCGCTTCCGCCACGGCGTTTCGATCGACGCTGGCCCGGTCGTTGAGATCGGCAATGGTGCGCGCCACGCGCAACAGTTGAAGGCCGCTGCGCGTGCTCAGCCCACGCTGGTTGATCAGCTGTTCCCAGAGCTCGAGTGCCGCAGCCTCGATGGCTCCGGTCCGCCGCAGCGCTGCTGCCGACAGCCGCCCGTTGCTGTCTCCACCCGGATTGCGCCTCTGCATCCGCTGCCGGGCTCGTTCAATTTGTGCGGGGGTGCACCAGGACGCTGCAGCTTGCGTTGGGCTGGGCTGCTTCAGCACCGCTGCCACCTCCTTGGCGGAGCGCCGTTCCAGCCGCAGTTGCAGATCGAGCCGATCCAAGAGCGGGCCGGAGAGCCGCTGCCAGTAGCGCTGGCGCTGGCTGATGCTGCAGCGACAGCCATGGTCGCGGTCGCCATGCCAGCCGCAGGGGCAGGGATTGGTGGCGGCCACCAGGGTGACCAGGGCCGGGAACACCGTGCTCTGCTGGGAGCGGCTGATCTGCACGGCGCCTCCCCCAGGGGCTGCCGCAATTGATCCAGGACCGCCCGCGGAAATTCCGCCAGCTCATCAAGGAAGAGCACGCCACCGTGGGCCAGGCTCACCTCCCCAGGACGGGGTGAGCGTCCGCCGCCGAGCAAGGCGGCTGCTGAGCAGCTGTGGTGCGGCGATCGAAAGGGGCGCTGCTGCTGCAGTTGATCGATGCCATGCAGTTGGCCGGCGACGGAATGGATGCGCGTGATGGAGAGCGCTTCCTTGCGGCTCAGGGCCGGCAGCAGTCGCGGCAGTTGATGGGCCAGGCGGGTCTTGCCGCAGCCGGGGGGACCCACAAGCAGCAGATGGTGGCCGCCGGCTGCCGAGAGGGCCAGGGCGCGTGAGGCGAGGCTGCTGTCCAGGCAGGGCCAAGACGCCGGCTTGGTTGGCTGGGTTGAGGATCGGGTGCTGCTGCCACCGGTCGCCGGCCAGGGGCGCTCGCCTTTCAGCTGCTCCACCAGCGTGCGCAGGTTGGCTGCGGTGCGGATGGTGAGCCCCTCAATCAGGCTGGCCTCCTGGGCGTTCTCAGGAGGAACCACCAGGGCTTGGGCCTTGTGCTGCTGGGCCTTTGCAGCAAGGGCAATCACCCCGCGACAGGGCCTGAGGCTGCCGTCGAGCCCCAATTCGCCCGCACACCAGAGGCCCTCCAGCTGAGGGCGGGCGAGTTGCCCGCTGGCCACCAACAGGGCCAGGGCGATGGGGAGGTCAAAGGAGGGGCCTTCCTTACGCAGATCGGCCGGAGCCAGGTTGATCACCACGCGCACCAGGGGGCCGCGGAAGCCGCTGTTGCGCAGGGCGGATCGGACCCGCTCCCGTGATTCCTGAATGGCCTTGTCCGGCAGACCCACCAGCTGAACGCCCGGCAGGCCCGGGGCAAGATCCACTTCCACCACCACTGGTCTGGCCTCCAGACCTTGCAGGGATGCACTGAGACAACGTGCCAGCATTCTGTGGAGGGTGACGCAGGAGATTCATGCCCCTGCTGTCACACCGGTCCGGCTGTTCCCTCTTTTCAAGGCCCATGGCAGACGACACGATCTTCGGGAAGATCCTTCGTGGCGAGATCCCGTGCGATGAGGTCTACAGCGATGAGCAGTGTCTGGCCTTTCGCGATGTCGCGCCCCAGGCACCCGTTCATGTGCTGGTGATTCCGCGCAAGCCGATCGAGAGCTTGCGCTCCGGTGCTGCTGAGGATGCGGCCCTGCTGGGCCACCTCTTGCTGGTGGCTGCCCGCGTGGCCAAACAGGAGGGTCTGGACGATTTCCGCACGGTGATCAACAGTGGCGCCGGTGCTGGCCAGACGGTGTTTCACCTCCATGTGCATGTGATCGGTGGACGTCCTCTGGCGTGGCCTCCCGGTTGAGGTCAGCGGCGAAGCGGCGCGGCGACAGCCAGACTGAGCACAGTTCAGCAGTGGCATGACCCACCAGCTTCAGAACCTGCGCAATCAGGCCGCCAAGCTGCGTCGGCTTTCGCAGCCCTACTTCTTCCCCTACACCGAAGACAACGGCTGGCAGTTCCTTGGACTGCTGGTGAGCCTGCTCTTCTGTGTGGCCGGGATCGTGCTGTTCCTGGTCACCGGCTTGATGAACGGCCTGTCGTGGCTGTTTCCGGAGTTGTCCGGCCAGTACCTCGGTGGCGTCCAGTCGTCCCTGGCCATGCTCTGGTCCCGTGGATGGGGGGCGGGCATCAGTGCCCTATTCGTGCTGGGGGCTGTGGTGTTTGCCTCCGTGCGGGGCCAACTCAGGCATCGCCGCTGGTTGCCTTGGCTGTTTCTCGGCCTGATCATCCTGATGCTGTTGAGCGTGAACGGCATCAACGCCGGCATCACATTCCTCGCCAGGGATCTGACCAATGCGTTGATCGCCAGGGATGGCGATGCGTCGTATCGCAACCTCTGGATCTACGGCGCCTGTTTTGCTGTGGCACTGCCAATTCGCAGCCTGCAGTTTTATTTCACCCAGAAACTTGGGCTGTTCTGGCGCGAATGGTTGTCGCTGAGCCTGGTGGACGATTACCTGCGGGATCGGGCCTATTACGTGCTCAATCCCAATGATGAAGCGGCCACCAATGTTGATAACCCCGATCAACGTATTTCCGAGGATGTGCGTGATTTCACGGCACAGGCCCTTGGTTTTGCGCTGAATATTTTTGATTCGATCCTCACCTTTTCCCTCAACATCCTCATCCTTTATTCGGTGAGTGAGGGGCTCACCTTTGCCCTTCTGGCCTATGCATCCGGGGTGTCTATCTTGATGATTGTGGCTGGCCGCAAGTTGGTGCGGTTGAACAATTTCCAACTGCGTTTTGAAGCGGATTACCGCTATGGCCTCGTACGGGTGCGTGACAACGCCGAGTCGATTGCCTTCTACGCCGGTGAGCAGCAGGAAGCCAAGGAGGTGACGCGTCGCCTGGCCACCGTCGTTGAAAACTTCAATCTGCTGATTGTCTGGGAAGTGCTGCTGCGGGTGCTGCAGCGCTCAAGCATCTACGCCAGCAATTTCATCCCTTATCTGATCCTTGCGGCACCGATTCTCGCCGGGGAGATGGATTACGGCGGCTTCGCCCAGGCGAACGTCGCCTACAACCTGGTTGAGGGATCGTTGTTTTTCATCATTTACAACATCGAAGCCCTGGCCCGGTTCTCGGCATCGATCAACCGGCTTGAAGGCTTTCAATCCAACATCTCCAACCTCGATCCGGAGGAGTGGAGTGATTACGTGCCGCGGATCGTGCCCTCTGAGCGCCTGGCGCTGCAGGGGGTGACGGTCAAAACACCGCGCACCGACAACGTGCTGGTGCGCGACCTCAGTTTTTCCTTGGGCAACGCTGAAGGGTTGTTGGTGGTGGGACCCTCCGGCTGTGGCAAGACCTCGCTGCTGCGGGTGGTGAGTGGCCTGTGGGGCTCGCCGACGGGCACCGTTTATTCCCCGGGGCAGGGCGATCTCCTTTTCATTCCTCAGAAGCCTTACATGGCACTGGGATCTCTGCGCGAACAGCTTTGTTATCCCCTCGATCAGGCCCGTTTCAGCGATGAACAGCTACGGGCTGTTTTGGATCAGGTGATGTTGGGCAAACTTCTGCAGCGCTATCCCGACCTCGACATCAAGCAGGACTGGCCGCGGCTGCTCTCTCTGGGTGAACAGCAGCGACTGGCCTTTGCGCGGCTGCTGCTCAATTCGCCCAAGGTCGTGGTGCTGGATGAAGCCACCAGTGCCCTGGATGTTGAGACCGAATCCCGCCTTTATTCCCTCTTGCGGGATCGGGAGGTGGCGTTCATCAGCGTGGGCCACCGGCCAACCCTGAAGGACTTCCATGACACCGTTCTGGAGCTCAGCGGTGATCACGACTGGCGGCTGATCCCGGCGACCAGCTATGACTTCGGGCGTTCTTGAACCGGCCGGATGACCTCCACCAGCGAGACCCCTGACACCACGTCCGTTCCGGAGACGTCCGCCACCACCAACGACGTGCCTGCTTTCGGCTGGAGTGGCTATGCCGAGCGGGTGAATGGCCGCTTCGCCATGGTGGGTTTTGTGGCGGTGCTGCTGATCGAGGTGCTCAGCGGCGACACCTTTCTGCACTGGGCGGGGCTGCTGCCCTGATCAGGGCAGGCGGATCAGATCCACATCCCAGCGTCCGTTGCGGCTCACCTGCACCGCCAGCCGCCGGCCCGAGCCATCCAGGCTGACGCTGCGGGGCACGCCCGGTGGGTCCAGGGGCAGCCGTTGCGTCGCCCCGACGTTGCGCCGGTAGAGCACCAGTTCCGTGCGGTCCTCCCGTTGCTGGACCACGGCCAGGCGTTGTCCATCGGCACTGACGCTGACGCTGATCGGTTGGGCATCAGCACGGTTGAGGCCCGGCAACGGGACGGGGCTGCGGCTGCGCAGGTCGATCAGTTCGACCCGCTCCCGCCCATTGCGTTGGCCCAGGCTGGCCAGCCAGCGTCCCCCCAGGGATGGATCCCGCCGGCTGTTCACGGATTGACGCAGCAGGCCGTTGAGGTCGGGCCGGGGAGTGGGCCTGGGGCTGCTGCACCCGCTCACCAACACCAGGCTGAGAAGCAGAGCGACGCGGATCATGGCTCTGACGACAGCGCCGGTGTGGAGAGGCTCTGTCCCGGAGGACGGTCCGGCTCGAGCAGATCACTCAGATCCAGCAGTTCCACGCGCCACCTCCCCTGATCCGTCACCTGCAGGGCGATCTGCTGGGCATCCGGCGCCAGGCTGAGCTGCACCGGGTCTCTCCCCCCCGGCAGCGGCAGGGGATGCATGCGTCCGTTCAGGCGGTCGGTCACCACCGCGAGTCGGCGGCGCCCCCGCTGGGTGATCGCTGCCAGGTAACGGCCGTTCCAGCTCAGGGAGGGCGAGCTGTGGGGCTGATGTCGGCTCAGCTGGGGAACGGAGACAATCGATCCGTCGCTCAGGCGGCGCAGCTGCACCGTGGGTCGGCCGCCGCGATCGCTGACGACCGCCAGCCACTCACCACTGCCACTCAGGGCTGGGGCCTGCTGACTGGTGGCGAGCAAGCCACCACCGGTCCGTTCACTACGACCGTTGCAGCCCATCAGCGCCAGGCTGGCGAGCAGGATCAGCAGCGGACGAGGCAACTGGCTCAGTCGTCGAAGCGGGAGCTGTTGTCCCGCGGTCTGCCGGACGAAGGCCGTGAGCTGCGGGGGGGTTGGCGGTTGCTGCTGGGCCGGTTCGACGCCAGGGGCGGCTCAGGGGATCGCCTGGAGTCGCTCGCGGCGTTCGGGTTGGCGCTGGGGCGTCCCCGGTTCGGGGCCGAACTGCTCGGCGCTGAACTGCGGCTGGGGGCAAAGGCGGCATCCTCGGCTCCTAAAGGAGCGCGTTCGCCGGAAGGACGCTCAGGCCGCCCCATGGGACGGCTGCCACGGCGTTGTTCCTCTCGATCCGTCCGTCTGGAGCCAAAGTCGGGGCGTCGCTCATCCCTGGCTTCGCCGGCACGGAAACGAGCCATGCGGCGGGAGCGCTCGTCGTTTTGGTCCCAGCCGGAATCGCCTTGATCACGGTCTGCGGAGCGACGGCTGGCGGCTTCCTCAGGAATGGCGGCACGGCTGGCGCGGCGCGGCCTGTAGAACTCCTCTTCAGGACGTTCTTCGGCGTCATCGTCACGGCCTGAGAAGCGCCGCCGCACCGGCTGGGGCTCATCAAAACGGTCGTAACCGCCCTCATCCCAGCCGCCCCGTAGGCCCCCAGGGCTTCCGCCCCGGGCCGGTGCTGGTTCGTCATCGAAATAGGCGGAACGCCGGGCCTGCTCCGTGGCCACGCCGCGCAGTCGCACGCTTTCGTAGGCGAAGAAAACGGTGGTTCCCGCCAGCAGGAACTGGCCGAACTGAAGAATCGGGTCGAGGCGCCATCCCTGGAAGAACAGGATGCCGCCGCATAGCAGCCCGATGGCTGCAAAGAACACGTCGTAGTCCCGCGCCAGGGCGGGCTTGAACGACCGCATGAAATAGAGCAGAGCGCCGCCGACGGCCAAAACGATGCCGACGATGCTGGCCCAATTGAGACTGGCGTTAACCAAAGCTCTGCTCCCGCTTGGGAGTCAGTCTACGAGGGGCGCCAGGGGCGGATCAGAGCTTGCGGTCGACCTGGTCGGTCTGGCTCAGCAGGAACAGGGCGATGGAGGCAGGAATCACGACGATCACACCTCCCCAAAGGAGGCTGCTCAGGAAGTTGGAGAGGGAGGGGGTCATGGGGTTGCTGCCGTCTGCTTCAAAGCCGCGCCGATCTTAAGAAGCGATGCCGTCTTTCTACGATGACGGGACGATTTGCTTTGAGCTTTGTGACGCCGCTGCTGCTGCAGGCCCTGCCAGTCCTCCATTTGCTTCTGGGCTTGCTGCTGGCGGCCTGGACCCTGGCGTTCCTGCTGCGCATCGTGCTCACCTGGTACCCCCAGGTCGATCTGAGCAAGGGCGCCTGGCCCCTGGTGGCATGGCCAACGGAACCTGTGCTCTCGGTGAGCCGCCGCGTGATCGCACCGATCGGTGGAGTCGACGTCACTCCAGTGATCTGGGTGGGCTTGATCAGCCTCGTGCGTGAGTTGCTGGTTGGCCAGCAGGGGCTGCTTTCTCAAATCCTGATGCACGCCCAGGCAGTGGCCTGAGCTCAGGGGAGCATCTCCTGCTCCACGAATTTGGTGTGCACGTCGCCGTTGATGAACTCCGGCCGATCCAGCATCTCCAGATGGAATTCCACCGTGGTTGGAATCCCGGTGACGGCACATTCATTCAGGGCCCGCTTCATCCGGGTCATGGCGTGGTCGCGGTCCTTGCCCCACACGATCAGCTTGCCGATCAGGGAGTCGTAGAAGGGCGGGATGTCGTAGCCCGTGTAGACGTGGCTGTCGACGCGCACACCCGGTCCGCCGGGGGGCAGCCATCCGGTGATGCGTCCGGGGGCGGGACGGAAGTTGTGCCGGGCATCCTCAGCGTTGATCCGGCATTCGATCGCATGGCCGGTGAGCTGGATGTCTTCCTGGCGCACGCTGATGGGTTCGCCACCGGCGATGCGCAACTGCTCAGCGATCAGATCCACACCCGTCACCATCTCAGTCACCGGATGCTCCACCTGGATCCGGGTGTTCATCTCCATGAAGTAGAAGCCGCCGCTGCGATCCAGCAGGAATTCCACCGTTCCGGCGCCCTCGTAATTGATGCTTCGGGCGGCAGCAACGGCGGCTTCGCCCATGCGGCGGCGCAGGTCGGGATCCAGGGCCGGGCTGGGGGCCTCCTCCAGCAGTTTCTGGTGACGGCGCTGAATCGAGCAGTCCCGTTCACCCAGGTGAACCACGTTGCCGTGGCGGTCGGCCAGCACCTGCACTTCCACGTGGCGGGGCCGATCGATGAATTTCTCCATGTAGAGGCCGGGGTTGCCGAAGGCGGCTTCCGCCTCCCCCTGGGCCGCTTTGTACAGGCTCTCCAGCTGGCTGGCGTCCGGTACGAGGCGCATTCCGCGACCACCACCGCCAGCGGTGGCTTTGATCATCACGGGATAGCCCATTTCCTCGGCCAGGGCGGCCGCCTGGCTGGTGCTGCTGAGCAGACCCTCGCTGCCGGGCACCGTGGGAACACCCACCGATTGCATGGTCGATTTGGCGGTCGACTTGTCCCCCATCGAGCGAATCGCGTGGGGGGACGGCCCAACGAAGGTGAGGCCGTGATCACGGCACATCTCGGCGAACTTGTCGTTCTCCGCCAGGAAGCCGTAGCCGGGGTGGATGGCGTCAGCACCGCGGGAGGTGGCGGCCGCCAGGATGTTGGGAATGTTGAGGTAGCTCTTGCTGCTCAGGGCTTCGCCCACGCAGACCGCTTCATCGGCGAGCTGCACGTGCAGAGCGTCCTTATCAACGGAGCTGTACACCGCCACGGTGGCGATGCCGAGCTCGCGGCAGCTTCGAATGATCCGGAGGGCAATCTCGCCGCGGTTGGCGATCAGCACTTTGCCGATGGGCATCCCGCAGCATGTTCAGGCCTGACGCCGGATCGTATCAGCGCCGACCGAAGTTGCCGAGGAGCGAAGACCCCGCCCGGTATGATCTGACCTCGACAGCACCCGAGCGGTGAAGTCGACCACGCGGATGTGGTGGAATTGGTAGACACGCACGTTTGAGGGGCGTGTGGCTTCGGCCTTGCGAGTTCAAGTCTCGCCATCCGCATTTTTTTTCTTTGGCCCGTCCCCGCGCAGCAGAACCAGGACCGGCCGTTGTTCTCGTTTCGAACGGTCCCGGTGAACTGACCACCTGGGTTCGACCTCTGGCCGAACGGCTGCACGCCAGCCTTCGCCTGCGTCCCCGGTCTCAGAGCGCGCCAGCTTCGTTGCATTTGGTGTTGGTGCCCTGCCCCAATGCCACGGGCCAAGAGCGTGCGGCCGCGGAGCCCTGGGGTTTGTTCGAGCGCATCGTGCCGGCAGGCCGCTTCTGGTCGCTGCTGCTGCGTCCCCAGCGCTACGGCCCATGGCCGCAGAAGGGTGTGGTGGTGTTCCTGGGCGGTGATCAGTTCTGGACCGTTCTGCTTTCGGCTCGTCTCGGCTACCGCCACATCACCTATGCCGAGTGGGTGGCGCGTTGGCCGGGCTGGAACGATCGGATTGCGGCGATGTCGGACGCGGTGCGGCGTCAGCTGCCGGTCCGTTACCAGCCCCGGTGCCGCGTGGTCGGTGATCTGATGGCGGATCTGTCGTCCTTCGCTCGTCGCGAGGAGCCTCTCCCCGAGGGTCAGTGGGTGGCCCTGTTGCCGGGATCGAAGCCGGCCAAGTTGAGCGTCGGCATGCCGTTTCTGCTCGATACCGCCGATCGTTTGGCCCGATTGCAACCCGGATGCCGTTTTTTGCTGCCGCTGGCTCCCACCACCAGCGTTGATGAACTGCTGCGTTTCGCCGGCGCATCCAACCCGATTGCTGCCCGCTACAGCGCCACCGTTGCTTCGGTGGAGCAGGGGGAGTCGGTGACGGAGTTGGTGACGGGTGCGGGCACACGGATTCGTCTGCTGGAGCAGCATCCGGCCCATGGCCCCCTGAGCCAGTGCGCCCTGGCCCTGACCACGGTCGGCGCCAACACGGCCGAACTTGGCGCCCTTGCGGTGCCGATGATCGTGATTGTTCCCACCCAGCACCTGGAGGTGATGCAGGCCTGGGACGGCGGGCTGGGGCTGCTGGCGCGTCTGCCGGGTCTGCGGCGTCTGATCGGGGTTCTGTTGACCCTCTGGCGTTTGCGCAACAACGGGTTGATGGCCTGGCCCAACATCAGTGCAGGCCGTGCTGTGGTGCCGGAGCGGGTGGGGGCGATCACCCCGGAGGAGATTGCGAAGGAGGCCTGCGATTGGCTGAACGCCCCCGAGCGGCTTGAGGGCCAGCGCCAGGACCTCCAGGCGTTGCGGGGAGAACCCGGGGCGGTGGCCGCATTGGCCGCCGAGGTGAGGGGTTTGCTTCCCCGAGAGCTCAACGCTTCCTAGGCTGCGCCCCACTCTGGTTCCGACGACCATGTCCCCGTCCAATCCGGTCGAACGCAGCGCCGAGGAGTGGAAGCAATCCCTGACGCCGGAGCAGTTCCAGGTGGCTCGCTGCGGCGGTACCGAGCGGGCGTTCACCGGGGCTTACTGGAACAACAAGGCCACGGGGATGTACCACTGCGTCTGCTGTGGTGCGCCGCTGTTCAGCTCTGAGACCAAGTTCGATTCAGGCACGGGTTGGCCCAGCTTCTGGGACGGTGTGAGTGCCGAGGCGATCACCACCAAAGAGGATCTGACCCACGGGATGGTGCGCACCGAAATCAACTGCGCTCAATGTGATGCCCACCTCGGGCACGTCTTCCCCGATGGTCCCGCCCCCACGGGCCAGCGCTACTGCGTCAACAGCGCATCGTTGAACTTCAAGGGGTCCTGAGCACCGTTCAGCGCCTCAGGCCCGATCACCAGGGATCGTCGAGATCTTGGCTCCGGCGCTGGGGCGCTGCATCCTCCATCGGTTCCACATCCAGGGGTTCGCCCGACTGCTGAACCGCGCGGCGGGAGGCTGGCATGGCACGCCGCGGAGGCTGTTCCTCGTAGGCGGGCTGTTCCTCATAAGCAGGCTGTTCCTCGTAGGCAGGCTGCTGATCGAAGGGTGCGGGCTCGTTGTAGGTCTGTGCTCGCTCAGCCGGCCGCTCGTCGTAGCGGGCAGGTTCGGCGTAGCGCTGCTCGTCGTACCTCTGGGGCTCATCGAGGTAGCGGCGTTGCTGCATGGACTCCTGCCGCCGGTCCTCCAGCTCCACATATTCCAGTTCTGCATCAGCCTCAAACCGCTCGGCTTCTGAAGCCTGGAGACGCCGTTGCTCCTGCTCCTGGGGTTGTCCGGAGGTGAGCTGATTTTCCACGGGCACCAGGTTGACCCGGTAGCGCTCCCGCTCCTGCTCTTCCCAGCTGGGGCCACCGACTCCCAGTTTTTCCAGAACGCCGCTGTTCAGCTGTTTGAGCTTGTCTTCGGCTCCCTCGTAAACAATGATCCGGTCCGGCCCGCTGCTGACGATCTCCTCCACCGGCATTTCCCAGGTGCTCAGCACCCCTTCCCCCAGCAGGGGCACGCCAAGGGCGCCCATCACCAGGGTGGTGAGCTCGCCGGTTTCGATGTCGAAGGCGAAGCCGAGCACCCGCCCCAGCTGTTCACCGGACTCGGTGATCACCTGGCAGTTGATCACCCGGCTGTAGCGCTCAGGGTTGAAGTTTTCGCTGAGGGAGTCGGCCGAATCCACCAGGATCACGTCGCCCACCTGACGGATCCGGTCCAGCGGCATCCAGCGCGGCAGGCCGGGCAGGAAACGGGTCAGGGGGTTGTCCCGCAGCCCCACAGCCACCACTTCACGGCGGTCGATATCGACGATCACTTCACCCACCACCCCAAGACGGCGGCCGGTGTCACGGGTGATCACCTGGGTGCCCATCAGTTCGGAGCGCAACCAGAGGCGATCGCTGGGTACGCCAGTGGTGATGGCGTCGTTTGGGGTAGGGGTCGGGGTCAAGCGCGGGCCCTCGGCCATGGACATTCAGACCATTGTGGCGCAGGGGTTCCGCCTGTCACGTTCAGATTGCACAGCGAAAACTCCGATCGTTCAGGCGGCATCCGGTAAACCCACCACCTGGGTGTGGGCGCCGCGGGCCTGGGTCACCCCGATCGTGCGCTGGGCTGCGCCGATCATCGGGCGGCGGTGGCTGACCACCATGAACTGGGCTGCCTCGGCCTGACGGGCGATCAGAGCCGCCAGGCGCTCCACATTGACGCCGTCGAGGAAGCTGTCCACCTCGTCGAGGGCATAGAACGGCGACGGCCGGAAGCGCTGCAGGGCGAACAGGAAGCTCAAGGCGGTGAGTGATTTCTCTCCCCCCGACATCGAGGCCAGGCGCCGCACGGTTTTGCCCTTGGGATGGGCCACCAGGGTGAGGCCACCTTCCAACGGCTCCTCCGGGTTCTCCAGTTGCAGGTGGCCATCACCATCGGAGAGCGAGGCAAAGATCTCGCGGAAATGGCCATCCACGGCGGTGAAGGCTTCCATGAAGGCGTCCTGGCGCAGGGTGGCCACGGTTTCGATCCGCAGCAGCAGTTCCTCCCGCTCGCTGTTGAGCACGTCGAGCCGTTCGTTGAGTTCGTTGAGCCGCTCTTCGAGGGCCTCGAGTTCCTCCAGCGCCAGCATGTTCACGGGCTCCAGCGCTTCCATGCGTTGCTGGATGGCCTGCAGATCGGTCTGCAAGGCTTCCAAGCCCGCCAGCCGCAGGGCTTCCGGGATCTCCGGCCTCGGGTCCGGCAGGGCCTGTTCCATCTCCTGCAGGCGCACCGCACCGCTGCGCTGTTCTTCGATCAATCCTTCGCGGTCTTCCTTGAGCCGCTCCAGATTCCATTCGGCCTGCTGCAGGGCCTGACGCTGGCGGCCTACCTCGGCTTCCGCGGCGTCCCGGGCCCGGCGCTGGCTGCCGAAGCGCTCCTGCAGGTCGGTCTGCTGCTGCTCGAGCTCTTTGCGCTTCTCCTGGAGGTCGCTCTGCTGCTGGCGCCAGGCCCCATGGGCACTGGCGAGGGCCTTCACCGCCTCCTGCAAGCGGGTTTCTTCGGCGGCCAGAGCCTTTTCTTGATCCCCCAGGCGTTCGATCGCCAGCTGCCGCTCGCGGCGGGCATTCAGCAGCTGGTCGCGCTCGCGGCGGGCCGCCTCCAGCCGTTGGTCGGCGGCTTCCTGTTCCGTCTGAAGTTGGGCCCAGGCGGCGGCATCGTCGTTGTTGCCGCTGTTGCGCTCCGCCTCATCCAAGGCCTGCAGTTCCGCGGTAAGTGGGGTGAGTGCAGTGCTGATGGCTTCGAGCCGCTGCTGTTGCTCGGTCTGGTCCTGCTGCAATTTGCTGAGCCGTTCGGCCCGCTGGCGGCTGCGCTCGAGCAGGGGGCCGTGGTTGCGCCGGGCGGCATTGCGCTCGGCGATCAAGGCCGCCTGTTGCTTTTCCAGTTCGCGCAGCTGGGGTTTCTGCTGCTCGATCAGTTGGGCCAGCTTCGACTCCTCCCGCCGGCAGGCCACCAGGGATTCCCCCAGTTCCAGCAGGCGCCGCCGCAGGGGTTCAGCTTCGTCCTGATCGCTGCTGCGGCCGAAGCTGAGGCTGCTGCTGCGCTGGGAGAAACTGCCGCCGGTCATGGCGCCGCTCTTCTCCAGCAGCTCCCCATCCAGGGTCACCGCCCTGGAGCGGCCCAGTTGTTGACGGGCGCTGGCCAGGTCGGAGAACACAAGGGTGTCGCCGAAGACGTAAGCAAACACCTGGTCATAGACCGGTTCGAAGCGCACCAGTTCCACGGCCCGGCCGATCAGGCCGGCACCGCTGTCCCCACCGGGGCGTGCACCCCGGGCAAAGGCGGCTGAAGAGCCCCCGCCCCCTGGCGCGCGGATCTTGTTCAGGGGCAGGAAGGTGAGCCGGCCAGCACGGCGGCTCTTGAGCAGTTCGATGGCGCGGGCGGCGATGCGGTCGTCGTCGACCACCACCTGGCCGAGACGGGCCCCCGCGGCCACTTCCAGGGCGAGGCGATGGCGATCCTCCACCTCTCCCAGCTGGGCCACAGGGCCGTGGATGCCATCGAGGCCGGCCTCCAGCAGCAGGCGCAGGGCTCCGGTGCCGCGGCTTTCCTGAAGGGCATCCCGCCGGCTCTCCAGCCGAGCGATCTCCCGTTCCAAGCGGGTCTGCTCCTGCTCCAGCCGGCTGCGGGTGCGCTGTTGGATGGCCAGTGATTCGGCGGTCTGCTGGAGCTCCTGTTTGCCGTCGGCAATGGCTTGCAGCAGGGTTTGCCAGGT
>Ga0208130_1000824_pt1 | contig 15597 bp, 16 predicted proteins | sample ETNtaG_31_FD_185771 | JGI IMG/M metagenome (GOLD analysis project Ga0208130, IMG submission 185771) | Marine microbial and viral communities from oxygen minimum zone, Eastern Pacific Ocean - ETNP201310SV78 (SPAdes) (version 2) | ecosystem: Environmental > Aquatic > Marine > Oceanic ...
AAGTGGCGGAATTGGTAGACGCAGGGGATTCAAAATCCCCCGCCCTTTGGGTGTGAGAGTTCGAGTCTCTCCTTCGGCACCATCTAATATTCATTTGAAAATACAGAATTACAATTTCGATCTACCAGAGCACTTAATTGCAAAAAACCCACCTGAACTTCGAGCATCAAGTAGGCTGCTAGTAGTTGATGACGAATTAATCGATAGAAATTTTACTGACATTCCACAATATTTGCATGAAGGTGATTTGTTGGTTATTAATGATACAAGGGTTTTCAAGGCAAGATTAGACGCCTCTAAATTAACAGGAGGAAAAGTTGAAGTGCTCTTGGAAAGAAAAGTAGATCAATATCATGCATTGGCAATGACAAAGTCTAATAGGCCAATGAAATTAGGAGATGAGCTGATTATCCCAAATTCAGAAATTACAGCAGAAGTAATTGAAAAGCGAGAATATCTCTGCCTACTAAAATTTTCACGGGATGTTGAAGAAGTAATAGAAGATCATGGCACTATACCAATCCCTCCTTATATGAATAGAGTCCCAAGTCAGAATGATTATGAAAGATATCAGACCATCTATGCTGATAAAGAAAAGGAAAGATCTTCCGCAGCCCCAACTGCAGGATTGCATTTTGATGAAAATCTATTAGAAACTGTTAAAGATAAAGGCGTTGAAATAGTTCCCATTACTTTAGATATTGGGTTAGGTACTTTTAAACCAATAACTTCTGAAAAAATTACGGACCATAAGATGCACTCAGAAAGGATTTATCTCTCCGAAGAAGCATCTGAAAAAATCAATAAAACTCTTAAATCTCAATCTAAGATTATCAGTGTTGGAACTACTTGCCTTAGATGCTTAGAATCAATCTACAGAGAATACGGCGAAATCAAACCCTTCAAAGGCGAGACAGATATATTTATATATCCGGGTTTTGAGTTTAATGTTGTTGATTCGCTTATTACAAATTTCCATCTTCCTAAAACAACTTTACTTTTACTTGTGAGCGCTTTTGCTGGAGAAGTTACTATAAGAGACGCCTATCAACATGCTATAGATAAGTCATATAGATTTTATAGTTATGGAGATGCCATGCTTCTTAATAGAAAATCAGACAATTAAATGTACACACTAAAATCTAAAGACGGAGAGGCCAGACGGGGCGAGGTTATTACAGCTCATGGTACCTTCCAAACTCCCGCATTTATGCCCGTTGGAACTTACGGTGCTGTAAAGTCTATTAGTCCTGAAATTCTAGATACTCTGAAGGCAGAGATAATTCTATCTAATACCTATCATTTAATGGAAAGACCTGGAGTAGAAATAATCAAGGCTAACGGCGGTTTACATAATTTTATGTCCTGGAATAAACCTATACTAACTGACTCTGGAGGCTATCAAGTTTTTAGTCTTGCAAAAAAAAGAAAAATAACTGAGGAGGGCATTGAATTCAATTCATCCCTAAATGGTAATAAGTTATTTTTGAATCCAGAAATATGTATGGAGCTTCAACAATCCTATGGAGTTGATATAGCTATGGCACTTGATGAGTGCACCCCTTATCCTGCTGAAATATCTGAAGCAGAAGAGTCGATGCATTTATCAATGCGCTGGGCTCAAAGATCTCGAGATGCTTTTCAAAGTGATAAATCGAGTTTATTTGGCATTATTCAAGGTGGTGTATACAAAGAGTTAAGAGAAGAATCTTTAGACATTCTCAAAAAAATTGAATTTGAAGGCTACGCTATTGGTGGTTTGTCTGTAGGGGAGCCAAAAAATGATTTACAAAATATTACTAGCCACATTGCTCCTTTGATGCCAGAAAACAAACCAAGATACTTAATGGGAGTGGGAACACCTTTAGATATAGTAAGAGCAGTGCAGAGTGGCGTAGACATGTTCGATTGTGTAATTCCAACGCGACATGCAAGAAATGGGTATTTATATACCTCAGAAGGAGTCGTAAAGATTAGGAATTCTATTCACAAAAATTCTTTAGAAAAACTCGATCCAAACTGCGATTGTTATACTTGTTCAAATTTTACAAGAAGTTATCTGCATCATTTAGATAAAACAAAGGAGATGTTAGGTTCCACTTTGCAAACAATACATAACCTTTATTTTTATTTAAATCTCATGAGAAATTTGCGACTGTCCATTGAAACAGGTACATTGCACTCGTTTGTTAGGGAATTCGAAGCCACTTGGAATAATACAAGTAACCCCAATATAGATATTTAGAGGAGAAACATGGAACAATCACCAACTTTTTTTGATCCAACATTATTTTTACTGTTTGGATTCATGATTTTGATATATTTTTTGATGATACGCCCTGAAAATAAAAGAAGGAAAACTCATCAAGATATGCTGGCCAGCCTAGAGGTTGGAGAAGAGATAGTCACAGCTGGAGGTATCCTGGGAAAAGTTTCTAAATTAACCGACCAATATATTGAACTATCTATTGCAGACAACACAAAAATCAAGATTCAAAAAACATCTATCTCAGCGGTTTTGCCTAAAGGTACATTAAAGTCCATATAAAAGATGAGACGCTACGGCATATGGAAATACTTGCTTATCCTGCTAGTTTTGGGATTTGGGGTAGTATATTCCTTGCCTAATTTATATGCTCCCGACCCTGCAGTTCAAATCTCATATACCAGTAGTTCTCAATCCGCAGATTCTTTTCTTGCAGAAAGGGTTGAGGAAGTAATTAAAGATCAGAATATCAGCACGACCATCCAATTAGAGGAAGATTATGTGTTGATAAGAACAGATACTTATCAAAATCAATTAAAACTAAAAGACCTCCTCTCGAGGAACTTAGTCAATGACGTGGTCATTGCATTAAATTTGGCTCCAACAACACCAAAATGGCTAATGGATATAGGTGCCAATCCTATGAAGTTGGGGTTAGATCTTAGAGGGGGAGTTCATTTTTTAATGCAAGTTGATACTGAAACTGCAATAAAAAACAGACAAAATGGAACTCTTCAGGATCTGAGAATCAGGTTTAGAGAAGAAAAGATTAGATACAACCAAGCCTTAGTCCAAGATGATTCTTCAATTCTTCTGAAATTCAATAACCTTGAATCAAAGGAAAAAGCAGAAGAATTTATAAATGATAACTATACTCAGTTTAATCTTCCCCTTATATCTAATGAGATAAACTCTCTAGAATTATCATTGTCTGACATCGAGATAGAACAAATTGAATCAGATGCTATCGACCAAAATCTCACAACATTAAGGAATAGGGTAAACGAACTCGGTGTTTCCGAACCCATAGTTCAACGACAAGGAAAAAAGAGAATCGTCGTTCAGTTGCCCGGTATACAAGATACAGCCGAAGCTAAAAATATTCTAGGAAAGACTGCCACACTAGAATTCCATTTAGAGGCTCAGATGGATACCCCAAGATCTAGAAAAACTTCATATCCCTATAGAAATGGACTAGGTGCACCTGCCTTCTTACAAGATTCTATTATTTTAGGAGGAGACCAGGTTGCGACAGCTCAAGCATCCTTCGATGAAAACGGATTACCCCAGGTTAACATAACGCTAGATGGTGAAGGTGGTTCTAAGATGCATAGAGCCACAAGAGGTAATATAGGAAAACGTTTGGGTGTTCTTTTTGTAGAGCAGAAAACTAGAACAGTTTATGAAAGAGATATAGAGGGCAAACAGGTTCCTGTTCAAGAGTCCTATGAAGTAAAGGAAATTATAAGCTTAGCAACAATCAGGGCGGCTTTAGGAACTACTTTTAGAATTACAGGTCTAGATAGTCCCAGTGAATCATCTGAATTAGCTCTACTTTTGAGGGCTGGTGCTTTAGCTGCTCCAATGACATTTGTCGAAGAAAGAACAGTTGGGCCAAGTTTGGGGGCAGATAATATTCAGGCAGGAATTTTTTCCATGCAGCTTGGACTCTTACTGGTACTTGGATTTATACTTTTTTATTACAGAATATTTGGAATAGCTGCCAGCTTAGCTTTGACATTCAATATTGTTTTGTTGGTAGCGATAATGTCTATTCTCTCAGCAACGCTTACTTTACCTGGTATCGCAGGAATAGTCTTAACAGTGGGAATGGCTGTTGATGCAAATGTGCTTATTTTTTCTCGAATTAGAGAGGAGCTCAAAAGAGGAAGAGAGCCTCTAGATGCTATAGATGCTGGTTACAATAGAGCTTTTTTAACTATTTGGGATGCCAATGTAACTACGCTTATCGTAGCGGTTATCTTACTTTCTTATGGTACGGGTCCAGTCAAAGGTTTTGCTATCACTCTCTCTATCGGCATTATCACTTCAATGTTTACTGCCATTATGGGTACTAGAGCATTCGTTAATTTAGTCTATGGTTCAAAGAAAAATCTTGAGAGGATATCGATATGACCTTTAATATAGATTTTCTAGCTTGGAGAAAAATTGCGATCATTTTTTCCTCTATTTTTCTCGTTGTATCAATTGGCTCTGTAATATTTAAAGAACTCAATTGGGGTTTAGATTTTACCGGCGGTACTCTAGTTGAGCTAAGTTATCCTGAAGAAGCAAATATTTCAGTCATTAGAGATACACTCATAAATGGGGGATTTGAAGGTGCCCAAGTAGCTAATTTTGGTTCAACAAGAGAGGTCTTGATCAAGTTACCTGGTACCGTAAGCGATAGTCTGGGATCTGAAATCGTTACTTTACTTGGTTCAAATAATGCAGATCAAATAGATTTAAGAAGAATAGAGTACGTAGGCCCTCAGATAGGTAGTGAACTTAGGGATGATGGAGGTACGGCAATGCTTCTTGCGCTCGCTTTCATGATGCTATACATAGCCTTCAGATTCCAATCAATGTTTGCTGGAGCAGCTGTTATAGCCTTGATTCATGACGTAATTATAGTTGTGGGCATCTTTTCGCTTATCCAAATTGAGTTTGACTTAACTGTAGTTGCTGCTGTTTTAGCTGTAATTGGTTACTCCTTAAACGACACCATAGTAGTATCTGATCGTATTAGAGAAAATTTAAGATCAGCTGAGTCAGATGATACAAAAGACATTATCAATATGTCTTTAAATCAAACCTTAGGAAGAACATTAATTACCTCATTAACTACTTTATTGGTTCTATTTTCTTTGTTTTTTCTTGGGGGAGAGCTAATTAAAAACTTTGCATTGGCCTTAATTTTCGGCGTTGTAATTGGAACTTACTCTTCAATATACATAGCAGCTAATGCACTACTAATAATGGGATTGAATAAAGATCATTTAAGAGTAGAGGAACCTGAAAACGCTGATGACAATCCTTTGCCTTAGTCCTCTACTATAGTTGTATAAGGTTTAATTGACTGCAACATTGGTTTAAAACATTTATTGGTAGAGCAAATTATATTATCCCCCTCGAGATAATCTGGATTCCCAAAGTAATCACTTACTAAGCCTCCCGCTTCTCTAACCAATAATCCGCCAGCTGCAATATCCCACATACCGAGTCCACTTCCCCAAAAGCCATCAAGCCTTCCTGCTGCTACATTAGCCATATCAAGTGCAGCAGACCCAGTTCTTCTTATGGTTAATCCGTTGGAATAAAGAGAACGAAAAGTCGACATGTTATCGTGTCTGACTCTGCCTTTATCTGTATCGTGAGAGGAATTACTTAGTAACGTTCCTGAAAGATCTTTTGCCTTACTTACTCTAATTCTTCTGTTATTGAGGTATGCTCCTCTACCAAAGCTAGCTGTAAATTCATCTTGCCTAGCGACATCAATTATAAGAGCATGCAGAGTTTTGCCTTTTTCAACGTATGCAATTGAAATTGCGTAATAGGGAAAACCATGAATATAATTAGTCGTTCCATCTAGCGGGTCAATTACCCACATTGATTCTACATCCTTACCAGAACCTTCTAATCTTCCAACTTCTTCTGATACGTAGGTATGTTTAGGATATATTGATTTGAGAGAATCAATGATTATTGATTCGACTCTTTTATCTAGTTGAGTTACAAAATTTGATGGCCCTTTTTCTTTGATTTCAAGTTGATCGAGTCTATAAGCAAAACTTAACAGTTCTTTACAACCAGCACGAGCCGCTTCTAGAGCAATATTTACTTTTGGTTCCATAATTAGATGCGCATCCTAACATATTGCATCTGTTCCCCTGATAGAATATGCACATGGATGGAAAAAATAATTTACTTAATTCAGTAAAAGTGGTTTTAGTTGGAACCACTCATCCTGGAAATATCGGCGCTACAGCAAGAGCTATAAAGAATATGGGTATTCTTAATCTTGCCCTTGTTCAGCCTAAAGAATTTCCTAGCGATGTGGCAACATTTAGATCTAAGGCTGCAAAAGATATATTGGAAAATGCTGAGGTATATGAAAGTTTAAAAGATGCTGTCTCGAAGTGTGAATTAGTTGTCGGAACAAGTGCACGAGACAGAACAATACCTTGGCCTGTTCTCAGTCCGAGAGAGGCTGCTGAAGAAATGCATAAAAGTTCCCTCAATGGCGATGTGGCTATTGTATTTGGGAGAGAAGATAGGGGTTTAACTAACGAAGAGTTAGGCTTGTGCAATTTCCACGTACATATTCCATCAGATCCAGAATACTCCTCCTTAAATCTATCACAGGCTGTTCAAATCTTAGCCTATGAGATAAGGCTTGCTTATTTAGAAGAAAATGAAAGAAACGAGGATTATTGGGACGTGGATCTTGCTAATAACGAACAAACTGAGAGACTGATTAATCATATGGACGAACTTATGCAAGAAGTTGACTTTTATGATACTGAGAACCCAAGAAAACTTTTAGTGAGGGTAAGAAGATTCTTTAAGAGGAGCAAAATAGATGTCATGGAAGCAAATATTTTTAGAGGATTTTTTGCTACTATTCAGAAGAAGTTGAAATGATAAGGTTGTAAGTGTATTAGTAACGTAATACACTGGGTTCAAGGATTGCTTCATGCAGTGGACAAACGATCAGCCCATATATCAACAAGTTAGAGATCACGTAGTTTCTCTCATCATCGACAATGTATTAAAGTCAGGTGATCCTATTCCCTCAGTAAGACAAATGGCTGTAGAAGGAGGTGTAAACCCCTTGACGGTCTCGAAAGCCTACCAAGAACTTGTCGATTTAAATATTGTCGAAAAAAGAAGAGGGTTAGGTATGTTTATCACTGAGGGTGCAAAAAAAGAACTTTTAAAACTTGAAAAGAGTAAGTTTCTAGACAATGAGTGGCCAAATACGGTCAAAAGAGCAGAAAGCTTAGGAATAGATCTCATCGAACTCTTAGGTAAAAAATGAAATGAATACTGAAGTAGTTATTACAGCCAACAATATTTCTAAAAGGTATGACGAAAGTTATGCCCTCGAAAATATAGATATAGAAATTAGCAAGGGTCAAATCATGGGACTCATCGGACCTAATGGCGCTGGTAAATCAACTTTTTTACAATCTGTCTTAGGGCTTTTGAAAACTGAAGGAAATTTAGAAGTCTTGGGTTTAGATCCTAGGAAGGATCGTCATAAACTCTTGAAAGAGGTCTGTTCAATAACTGATGTGGCAGTTTTGCCTAAGTGGATGACAGTTCAGCAATTACTTGATTATATGGACGGTGTTCATCCTGGATTTGATCTTGATAAATGCAAATCTATTTTATCGAGAACAAACATCAAGCTTCACTCAAAGATAAAGGTATTATCTAGAGGAATGGTTGTTCAGCTGCACCTTTCATTAGTGATGGCAATTGATGCAAAAATACTTGTACTTGATGAACCAACGCTAGGACTTGACCTGGTTTATAGAAAAGATTTTTACTCTCAGCTTATCGAAGACTATTACGAAGGCGATAAGACTATCTTGATTAGCACGCATCAGGTTGAGGAGATAGAGGGAGTTTTGTCTGATGCTGTATTCATGAATCAAGGACGGATTGTTATGAAGGATTCAATTGAATCAATAAATAAAAAATATCTTGAACTAAGACCAGATCAAAATTATTTGGATGCCGCTAAATCTTTAAACCCCATGCATCAAAGAACTGAGTTGGGGAGGGAAGTAATGCTCTTTGAAGACATTGATAAAGATAAACTTACTGCGCTTGGAGATGTGAGACCGCCTGTAATCGCAGATTTGTTTATGGCTATCATGGAAACAACTAAGAAAGGAGGTCAGCAATGATCAAGGTTCTTAAAGCTATGATTGTAAGAGAAATACAAGAGCATAAAGTTGCTTTTGTTTATGCACCATTTTTTGTATCTATTATTTTATGTTTGGTAATCGCCTCGGTATATTTTGGAGGAACAAATATTCAGACAGATCAATTCAATTTTTCTACAGAATATTATGACGAAGAGATAAGGCAAGCGATGCAATCAGTTTCAAGTGTATCGAGGATTGATATTGTTAGGACTGGTTTACTGGTCCTAGGATTTCCTATCTTACTCACTGTTGGATTTGGATTGTTAGCCTACAGTCTTTCTACTTTTGCTGATGAGAGAAAAGATAGAAGTCTAATTTTTTGGCGATCTCTACCAGTTTCAGATTTAACAACAGTTCTCTCAAAAGTTTTCACAGTAACCTTGATAGTTCCTTTGATGGTTTTGCCTTACATTATTCTGCTACAGCTTGTCTCCATGACAAGTGCTTCAATATTCTTCGCGACTAATGACATTGTTTCCTTTGGTTGGTTGTGGGGGTCTTATATCTTTACTGATTGGTTCAGAATAATATTCAGTTTATGGGCACAATCTCTATGGTCTTTACCTTTATTTTTGTGGCTAATGTTAGCTGGAACCTATGCAGCAAGACCCATTGCAGGAGCCATAGTCCCACCAGTCATTTTAATAGTACTTGAGGGGATTATCTTTAAGACCAATCTTGTACTGGAATTCATTGAGAACAGGATAGGATTTTGGTCTAGAGCAGACTCTTTTCCTAAAGAATATCAAGAATTAAGAGTAGTTGATGTATCGGATATTTTGCTTTTGTTTTCAACTCAAGCCTTCTGGATAGGAATTTTAGCGAGTGTAATTTTAGTAGCAGGTATAGTTTATGTTCGTTCTTCTAATAGCGATCATGCTATAGATTAAAAATACATTTGACCTAAGAAGCTAGCCTCCATACAATGCCCATTTTCGGCCCGTTCGTCTAGTGGTTAGGACATCTGGTTTTCATCCAGGCAACAGGAGTTCGATTCTCCTACGGGCTACCAACCTCTCAAAAAAATATGAATTTCCTTACTATATTCATTTCTACAATAGTTTACTGCTATCGCTTTATTCGCTTTGCATTCGCAACTTTTTTTGATGCTGTTACCTCTGCTTTCATAAATTACTTTAGTTTTTCTGGAAGGGCTAGTAGATCTCAGTTCTGGTATTTTTTTCTTTTCTGTATATTGCTTTATTTGTTCACACTGAGTCTGTCTATCGAAGGTCTTGAGGAAGTTATATCAGATGCAGGCTCCAGCCAGGAGGGTAGTAGAGAAATATTGACTTATCTTGTGACTTCTTGGTTCGGTTTATCGGTAATGATCACTTTCATACCGCAAATAACGCTTTCAATAAGAAGATTACATGATATAGGTAAGTCGGGTTGGTGGTATGTAGGTCTCCAAATTGTGCCTAGCTTGATGCCTAATATATTTCCTTTTCAATTCATCGCGATAATGGCACTTTTCGTTTTTATTTACTTCATGGCGCTTGAAGGTGAGGAGGGCAATGAGTATGGTCCAAGCCCCCTAGACAGCTAAATAACTAAATTTTTCTTACGAAATTGGAGCTAAAATAGTTTCAGCAAGCTCTACCCAATAAGTCGCCCCTATGGGTAAAACTTCATCGTTAAAGTCATAACCTGGATTATGAATCATACAAGATCCTTCGCCATCTCCATTTCCAATCCAAATATAACTCCCTGGTTTCTCTTGAAGCATGTATGCAAAATCTTCAGATCCCATACCAGGGGTAGGAGAGAGATTAACCATTTCCTCACCAGATATTTTCTGTGCAACTTTTCCGGAAAGCTCTGCCTCATCTGCAGTATTGATTGTTGCAGGATATCTATGCTCAAACTCAAATTCAAAACTAGCACCATAAGCAGCACAAATAGATTCAGTTATTTGCCTCATTTGTTTTTCTAATTGACTTTGCACTTTCGGAGAAAAACATCTCGTGCATCCTTTAATTTCTATTTCATTCGGAATAACATTATAAGCATCTCCACCATGGAATTGAGTAACGCTTAACACCACTGGCTCTTGAGGATCAATATATCTACTCACAATAGATTGATAAGCATCTATTACCTTGGTGCCAATGATAATAGGATCTATTGTTGTTTGAGGCATTGCAGCATGCCCGCCTTTGCCAATTATTTTGACGTTAAATATATCAAAAGCTGCCATGATAGGACCAGGTTTTACAGCAAATGAACCCACTGGCATTCCAGGAATATTGTGCATCCCAAAAACTGATTCGACAGGATATTTCTCAAATAGTCCTTCATCTATCATTGCTTTTCCTCCACCTTCATTTTCTTCAGCGGGTTGAAAGATAAAATTAACAGTCCCGTCAAATTCACCTTTTTCTGCTAAATATTTAGCTGCACCAAGCAACATTGTGGTGTGACCATCATGCCCACAAGCATGCATTTTCCCAGGATTTTGCGATTTATGAGGAAATTCATTTGCTTCATGAATTAACAATGCATCTAGATCTGCTCTTAAACCGATAGATCTGTTTCCAGTTCCTTTCTTCAGGGTGCCTACAACACCAGTACCTGCAATTCCAGTCTCAACTTCAATACCAAAACTTTCTAACTTTTCCGCAACTATCTTGGCAGTACGATGCTCTTCAAAGGCTATTTCAGGATGAGAATGAATATCACGCCTCCAGTTTTGCATTTCGGGTTGAAGTTCCAGTAGTTCTTTAATGATTTCCATTAACTAAATTTATATGCATTAAATCAACAGAGCAAGAACAAATTGAAGTGATATATAATGCGCAAAAACAACTTATCAAAACATGACAATTACAATGAAAGAAGTAAGAGAAGAAATAGATCTTCTCGATAAAGAATTAGTTCTCCTCCTTGCAAGAAGGCAAAAATGTATTGAAATGGCAGCTCTAGTGAAGAATGATCAATCACTGATTATTGATGAAGACAGAATAGAAGATGTTATTTCTAAAGTTACGCTTTTTGGTCAATCATGTGGATTAAGTAAAGATATAGCTGAACCTCTTTGGAGAAGGCTGATAGAACTATCAATCGAGCACGAATTTAAAGAATTAGAATTAATACAGTCTGGTAATTAACCTTATTTAACCCATACTTTCTTGGTTGAAAGATACTGAAAACTATTCTATCTTTGGTAGATTAGTTAACTATACATTTCAGTAAAATATGGAAAAAACAGACATTACTTATATAGGTGGAAGTTCTAGAGAGCTTTTTCCAGAATCGCAAGATATTTTCAATGCTGTAGAAGCTTCTATGGGATACCTCCCTAATGCATATATAACTATGGCTGAGAAGCCAGAATTACTGAAAGCTTTTTCTGGTTTAGCAATGACTATCTTTACTTCCATTGATATCGATTTAGGAACAAAGCAACTGATTGCACTAGCTTCAAGTTTGGCTGCAGGTTGCAAATATTGCCAAGCTCATACTTCACATGGAGCCGAAATGTCGGGTATTAGTGAGGATAAAATTGCAGATATATTAAGATACTCTGAAAGCACAAAATATACAGATTCTGAAAAGGCACTTCTAGATTTAGCTTTTGCAGCAGGAAAGATCCCAAATCAAACTACAAAAAAACATTTTGAAGCCTTACAAAATTATTATTCTAAATCTGAGATCATAGATATTGTCTCAGTTATATCATTGTTTGGTTATCTCAATAGATGGAATGATACTATGGGGACGTTACTCGAAGAGTTGCCCAAAGATTTCGTACAAAATAAACTTATACCACTAGGTTGGGAATAGGAGAGAAAGATGGAAATACCTTATGAAAAAACGATAGCAGATTTATTTCGCTGGAGAGTAGAAAATTCTGGTGAAGAGGTGGCTCACAAATTTTTGGATAGTGAAACAACTTACAATCAGCTTGATACCTATGCCAATAAAGTCGCTCAAGGTCTAATAGCTTTAGACTGCCAACCTGATAGCAGAGTTGCCTTTTTAGGAAAGAACTCAGATCTTTTCTTCGAATTTTTATATGGGACAATTAAATCCAATACTGTAACTGTAGGGATTAATTGGAGACTTGCTCCTCCTGAAGTTGCTTACATTATTAACGACTCCAAAAGTGAAGTCTTATTGGTAGGACCTGAATTCTTTGGCTTAATAGAAGAGATTAAAAATGACATCCCTTCGGTTAAAAAGATCATTACTGTAGGGGGGAGTCACGAAGAATGGGAAGATTATGCTTCCTGGAGAGACTCTCATGAAGATATTGATCCTATGCTTGAAAGTAAAGGGGATGATGACGTAATTCAACTTTATACTTCAGGAACAACAGGACATCCTAAAGGGGTTCAGCTTACCAATGATAACTTTAGTAGCTGTTTCTTGATGAATGAAGATTCTATGTACCGAGAAATGAATGAAGGTGAGATTAATCTTGTATGTATGCCGATATTTCATGTAGCTGGAACAAATATGGGACTTGCCGGCATGGTAACTGGTGCAAAGAACATAATAATTCCAGAAGTTGATCCCACTCTAATTCTTAAATTAATTGAACAAGAAAAAATTCAGCATGCTCTTTTCGTTCCAGCGGTAATACTATTTTTGGTTCAGCATCCTGATGCTGCAACTACAGATTTTTCGTCACTAAAGACAGTTATTTACGGCGCTTCACCAATCACTGACGATACACTAATTAAAGCCATGGAGCTTATGAAGTGTGATTTTTGGCAAGTCTATGGATTAACTGAAACAAACGGTGCTATTACTTTCCTATATCCTGAGGACCATGACATTTCTAGAGGAAAACTAAGGTCATGTGGCAAAGCAGGTAAAGATGTTGGTTTAAGAGTTGTTGATGCAGACGATAATGATGTTCCTGTAGGAGAGGTTGGGGAGGTCATTATTAAATCCCTTAATAATATGAAAGGTTATTGGAACAGACCAGAAGCAACAGAAGAAGCTATAAAAGATGGTTGGTTTTATTCCGGTGACATAGGTTATTTCGATGATGAAGGTTTTCTCTATATTCATGACAGGGTGAAAGATATGATAGTTTCAGGAGGAGAGAATATTTATCCTGCAGAAGTAGAAAATGCTCTCTTGAGTCATCCGCAAATTGCAGACGCTGCAGTTATAGGAATCCCAGATGATAAATGGGGCGAAGCTACAAAGGCTTTCATCGTTCAAGCAGAAGGCGAACCTCTTGAAGAAGCAGAAGTTATTTCCTATGTAAGGACTCAAATTGCTGGTTATAAATGTCCAAAAACAGTAGAGCATATTGATGCATTGCCTAGAAATCCTTCCGGGAAAATTCTTAGAAAGGATTTACGGGCTCCTTACTGGGAAGGTAAAGAAAGAAACGTCTCTTGATAAATAGAAAGGAATTTACTCTAGATACAAGGCTAGAGAGTGACACTTTTTTGATAGGAGAGATGCCTCTATGCAAAGTCTTGCTAATGAATGTTTCTAATTTCCCATGGATTATCCTTGTTCCAAGAGTTCCTGAAATAAATGAATTATTTCAATTAGATAAGACTGAAAAAGTTAATTATCAATCAGAGACAAATTATTTATTAGAACAAATGTCTAAACTCTATAAGGCTCATAAAATGAATATCGCGAGTTTGGGTAATCTCGTTCCTCAGCTGCATACTCATATAATTGCGAGGTATAGAACAGATGATGCATGGCCTAATCCAGTTTGGTCTTATCCCGAGATGACGCCTTATGAAAGCCATCACTCTGAATTGGAGATTGACAAGATAAAGAAGCTTGTTGATGATTACAGATAGGGAGAAAAATATGAATGACTTTAGTCCTGAGAGTTTTGAAAAAAAGGATTTGCCTTTCGTAGTCAATCGACTTAGCCCCACTATTGGAGGTGAAATATTAGGTATCGATTTATCTCAACAAATAGATAAGAAGACAAAAGATCTAATTTATGAAGCCCTCCTAGTCTATAAAGTCATCTTTTTTAGAGATCAGAATATCTCCACTGAGCAGCATATAGACTTCTCTAAAAACTTTGGAGAACTGGAAATTCATCCCTTTGCGCCAAAAAAAGATCTTTTTCCTGAAGTTCTTGTAATTACTCATAATGAAAAAAGTAAGGGTAGGGAGAATACATGGCATTCAGATGTTACTTGGAGACTGAAACCATCTTTAGGTTCTGTTTTAAGAATGATTGAGAAACCTGATCATGGAGGCGATACTCTTTTTGCTGACATGTATGCAGCTTATGACGGTTTGAGCGATGAAGTGAAAGAAAAGTTAGAAGGGGCAATAGCAGTTCATGATTTCGCTAATTTTAGAAATAGACTGATACAGGAAGGAAAATCTAAAGAAGAGATTGAAGCCTTTAATCGGGAATATCCGATGCCGGAGCATCCTGTCATTAGAACCCACCCCGACACTTCGAAAAAGGTCATATATGTCAATGCAGCCTTTACACAATACATCAAAGGATGGGATCCGGATGAGTCTCAACAAATGTTAAATTATCTATATTCAAGAGCCTCTATTCCTGAATACCAATGTCGATTTGCGTGGCAGGAGAATTCGATTGCTTTTTGGGACAATAGAGCCTGCCAACATTATGCAAATTCTGATTACTGGCCTAATGTAAGAAAAGTAGAAAGAGTCACTATTATCGGAGACAGACCTTACTAGGCTTCTTTAGTAAGAAATAAAAAATTAATGAATAAGAATTCAGTTATAGACTGGTCTTTAATTATTGCCATAGGTATTGCTTGGGGCGCTTCTTTCTTGTTTATCAAGATATCGGCCCCAGAAGTTGGTCCAATTACTCTAGTTTTTTCAAGACTTTTGATAGCTTCATTATTACTAACTCCCTTTTTCATAACCAAAGAACACTTAAAAAATATTAAAGAAGATTTCCCTTCAATTCTTTTCTTGGCGCTTATCAATGCCTCTGTTCCGTTTTATCTATTTTCCAAAGCTGCTATAGAACTTAATGCGGGAACTATGTCGGTTCTAAATGGAACTACACCTTTATTTGCTTTTATTATCGCCAGTCTCTGGCTTAAATTAGGTTCAAACTGGACTCAATTAATTGGTATTTTTATTGGTATGATTGGACTGATAATATTTGTTGGATATGAGTCCTTAGAATTCTCTTTAATTGCTCTTATTTTGTGCCTCCTGGCTTCATTCTTTTACGCATTTAGTTCTAATTTTATCTTTAAGTCTAAAGAGATAGACGCTACTTATTTAGCTTCCATGACTCTACTTGTAGCTACATTTCTAGTTTTTCCATTTACTTTCTTAGAAAGCGGATTGAATCTGGACCATTCCAGTGAAGTCTTATTTAGTGTTTTCCTTCTTGGATTCTTATGCACAGGTATGGCCTATATGGGTTATGTTGTTTTGATTAAAAGAGTG
>Ga0208130_1000825_pt1 | contig 15592 bp, 13 predicted proteins | sample ETNtaG_31_FD_185771 | JGI IMG/M metagenome (GOLD analysis project Ga0208130, IMG submission 185771) | Marine microbial and viral communities from oxygen minimum zone, Eastern Pacific Ocean - ETNP201310SV78 (SPAdes) (version 2) | ecosystem: Environmental > Aquatic > Marine > Oceanic ...
CAGATTAAGAGAAAATGTTAAGAAAGATGGCTATTTAACAGGATTGGTCGAGAAATTTTTTGTTAAGAATAATCACAGAGTTGATCTTGAAATGGTTCCAGACCCAGAGCTCATTAATAAAAAAGAATCCGAGCTCAAAAAGATCCTAGACAACATTAAGTCTTCTATGAGTAGCAAAGATAAACTCGATTTAGTGAATAAGTCTAAAGAACTAGCTGATCGACAAAATGCTGTACCCAACAAAGAAGTTTTACCAAAACTTGAATTAAATGATGTACCGAAAAGTATAAGTTTTCCGAAAACTAAAAAACTTTCAACATTTGGCTATTCTCCAAGTTTCTATGAGCAACCTACCAATGGACTTACATATAATTCTGTCAGTAAAAGTTTAGATATTAGCTCTCAAGATGAGTTGAATAGCTTAATGATTCTATCTGCCTTGCTTGGAAAGGTAGGAGCTGGCGATAAAGATCATGTTCAGCTCCAACAAGAAATATCTCGTATATCTGGTGGCATAAGTGTTTCAAATCACTTTTTCTACGATAAAAATGAAGAACTGAAAGGCAGAACTACTCTCTCCTCCAAGTTTCTTCCTGAAAATACAGTCGATACAACAAAACTAATCTTTGAGATACTCAAGAAAACAGATTTTACACATCACGAAAGAATTAAAGAACTTATGTTCCAAAACTTTATGGGCTTTCAACAATCAATAGTTGAGAATGGGCACAGATTCGCTATGTTAGGAGCCAGTGCAAGCCACAATAAATTATCGCATGTTCAAGAATCTCTTGGTGGCCTAAGTGCAATTTCTAAATTTGCTCCTTTTGTTACTCAACAGGATGATCTTATGAAAAAAGAAATTGAAAAAGTTGAGAATATGTATAACAAGTTTGATGAAATGAAGAGTGAGTTGCTGTTTGTTTCAAACAATAAGCTAAACAAAGATCAAATTAATCAAATTAGATCAATAGATTTTAAGAAAGATGGCTCAAGTAGTGTGAACGTTGATTTTATAAAAACTTTCAATAAAGTTGTTTTTCCAATCAACACACAGGTTAACTTTTCAGCTATGTCAATTGATGCACCACTATATGATGTTAAGGATTCACCAAAATTCCTTATTCTCTCAAGTTTAATGCGAAATGAATTTTTACATAAAAGAGTTAGAGAACAGGGAGGTGCTTACGGTGGTGGCGCTTCATATGATCCATTTTCTGGAACATTTAAATTCTTCTCATATAGAGATCCAAGGTTTATTGAAACTATTGAAGATTTCCAAAGCGCACTCAGTTGGGCATCGCTTGGCAGCTTCGATGAAAATATGATTTTAGAGAGCAAACTTTCAGTGTTGTCTGATATTGATAAACCATCTTCTCCAGCAGGCGAAGCTTTCAAAGATTTCAGGCTTTCAAGTGAAGATAAAACACAAAAGATGAGAGAAGAGTACAGAAAAAATATATTTTCAGTTTCAAAAGAAGATTTAGTAGAAGCTGCTACTTCACTAAAATCAAAACCTTATAGTGTGTTTTCTATTATTAATCCTAATCTAGAGAAAGTTGCTCAAGAGCATGATTTCTTAATTAAAAGAATTTAAAAAATATCCCAGAAACTTTTCTTTTCTTTTAGCGGGCAGGTCTTAAGCTGTCTTTCGTATCTCACAGCATTGTACTTAACTTTTTTAGCAACATCTAAAAGCCAATCTTTGTCTTTATAGCTTTTTCTTTTGTAGCCTCCATAGCCTTCATGATAAGCAATGTATAACTTATCAACTTCATAGTTTCTTATTCTTACCGAGGATGCTTTAGATAAATACCAGCCAATAAAATCAACTGAACTGTCAAAGTTCGATCTATTTGCTCGGTTTTTACCTGTTTCCTTTTGATACTGCTCCCAAGTTCCCTCTATAGCTTGTGAATAACCTCTTGCAGTAGTTGGCCTCTTCCAAGGAATAAAGCCCAAAACTTTCTCTCTTTCTGGTGCAGCTTTTGAGTCAAAAGAAGATTCTTGTCTAATAATTGCCATAACCGTACTTGGGTCTGCATTCCATCTCTGCTTGGCACTCATTAAGGAGTTTACCCACTTTGGATTTTCTTGCAGTATGTCGCAAATATCGTCTTGATTATTAGGGATTTTGTTTGCGCAAGCAGTTAGCACTACTAAATTTAAGATTATTAATACTTTTCTCATATTTTTAAAAATTCAGTTAATTTTGTTTCGTCAATTAATTCTATTCCAAGATCCAAAGCTTTTTTATATTTTGATCCAGCTTTTTCACCGTACAACAGAAAATCTGTCTTTGCGCTTATGCTGCTGGATGGTACTCCACCTTTTGATTTTATTATATCTTTGAGCTCATCACGGCTGAAGTTTGTGAAAGAGCCTGTAATTACAATTTTTATACCATCAAGATGGCTATCCTCTGCAACAATAAACTTTTGAATCTTTAACTGCTCAAGCAAAGCATCTATTCCAACAGGATCATTTTGAAAAAAATCTTTTATATTATGAGCTACAACATCTCCAATACTATCAAGTTCTATCAAGTCGTCTAATGTAGCATTCCTAAGGTTTTTAAATTCTTTAAAATGCCTAGCAAGAGCGGATGCTGTTGTCTCTCCTACTTCTGGTATTCCGAGTGCATTGATAAATGTTTCAAGCTTAGGTTCTCTTGCACTTTCAATACTTTGAAAAAGATTATCAATTGATTTTTCACCAAAACCCTCTAGTTCTTTAAGTTTTGACTCATATTGTTTCAATTTAAATAAATCTGAAACTTTTTTAACAAAACCAAGATTTATTAAGTGCGTATTAATTTTGTAGCCCAGCCCATCTATATTCATGGCTTTGCGAGAAACGAAATGTTCAAAATAGCCAAAAAGCTGCTTCTTGCAATTCATGCCAGCATCACACTTTAAGAATGGACCATCTAAACGCAAAGAATTACTGCATGATGGACAATTCTGAGGAACATCTACTTCCTGCTCAGAACCAGTTCTGACATCAGGATTTACTTTTACAATTTGCGGGATTACATCACCTGCCCTTTTTACTAGTGCAGTGTCACCTACTTTAATATCTAACCTTTTTAATTCATCCATATTATGAAGTGATACATTAGAAATATTTGCTCCCGCTATTAAGACCGGTTCTATCGTAGCGTATGGTGTTACAATCCCGGTTCTTCCAACTGAAAATAAAACATCATTAATTTTTGAAAATTTCTCTGCAGCAGGAAATTTCCAAGCGACTGCCCATCTAGGTGCTTTTGATACAAAGCCAAGCTTATTCTGAAGATCTACGTCATTGACTTTAACAACAGCTCCATCAATCTCATAATTCAATGAATCTCTTGAGTTAAGTATTTTTTTGACTGCCTCTTCAGCAATATTTTTATTACCAAAAGTGATCTGATCGCTTATTGGAAGATCATTCTTAACTAAAAATTCTAAAAAATCTTTATGGCTATTTAAGGTTAGATCATCTGAGTGGCCACCTAGAGCGTATAAAAAAATATCTAAGGGTCTCTGTTTTACTATTTCAACATCTAAGTTTCTTAAGGTGCCTGCTGCAGCATTACGAGGATTGACAAATTGTTTGCCTCCTTCCATTTCAATTTTTTTATTTATTTCATTGAAATCTATTAAGTTAAAAAATATCTCACCTCTAAGTTCAACAACTTTAGGAACATTATGTTTTAGGCTGTGTGGAATTTTCTTAATAGTTTTAATATTTTCTGTTACTAGTTCACCAACTTCCCCGTCCCCTCTTGTTACAGCTTTAGTAAGATGACCATCTTCATATGTGAGTGATATCCCAATACCATCAAATTTTGGCTCGATCGCATACTCTATCTCATCGGCAGCAACCCTTTTCATAATTCTTTCTTCAAATTTTTCAAAATCCTCATTATTGAAAACATTTGCTAGTGAAAGCATTGGTTTAAGATGTGTATGTTTTTCAAAACCTCTAGAGGGTTTAGCTCCAACAGTCTCAGTTGGTGAGCCTTGAGATATTCCTACTTGCGCCTCTAATGACTTTAATCTTTGATATAAGGCATCATACTCTTCATCGCTTATCTCAGGACTATTTTCTGAGTGATATAGAAGATTATGCCTCTCTATCTCAATCTTTAATTGTTTTATTTCATCATTAACTGACATAAGAGCCTGTCTTTAAATCTATTTTATTTGCCGTATCTCTATAGTTGTTTATCGCCTGTTCAGTTAGGGGATTGTCGTTGTCGTCAAGTAGCTTCATTTCAAAAGCTTCAGCAACTTTTCGACTTACCTTTAACATCTCATCAAAGGTCTTCATTACATTACGCTGGCCCTTTAAATGTAGGACAACTGTTAAAAAAGATACTGTTTCAAGCCCATCAAATTTGCCTGGCACCTCACCATTTAAAATTTTAAAACCTTGATTATTGGCACTGTCTTCAGATTCAAAGTAGCCATCTTTATAGATAATTTCATTAACTTGAAGTTTTTGTTTAATCACTTCCAGTTTAGGTTTCTTATCAAGTTTTGCGGCTAGATGAAGAACAATGAGTTTGCCTTCATTTTCATCAATAAGGTTTAGTTCTGCTTGTTTTGGTACACGAATTTCGTTTACCTCTTGTTCGTTCTTTTCTTCTGCTTCCTCTTTTTTTAGAAATTTAAATCTATCACCCAGATCTTTTGATAGCTTAATATCTCCTCTTTCCTGATAAGTCTTATAAAGTTTGTAGGCTAGTATTCCAAGAAGAATTAAGGCGAATATGGCATAGATAATATATTGATATATCGGGTTCAAGATTGTGCTAGCTCCATTGCCTGCTCAACATCAACTGATACAACTTTTGAAACACCTAGATCTCTCATCGTCACCCCAAGTAGATGTGTGCTTTTTTCCATTGAAATTTTATTATGCGTCACGAAAATAAACTGAACTTTTTCAGACATCTCATTTACTAAATTTATGAATCTAGCTGTGTTTTCATCATCCAGTGGCGCATCAACCTCATCTAATAAACAAAAAGGTGCTGGATTGATTGAAAATAGTGAAAAGACAAGCGCTAAAGCTGTTAATGCTTTTTCACCTCCTGATAATTGAGATAATTTTGTATTCTTTTTACCAGGCAATCTTGCCATTAACATTAATCCAGAGTCTTCTGTCTTATCAAGCAGATCTAATTTACAGAAACCACCACCAAAAAGTTTTGGAAACATCTCTTCTAGATGCTTATTCACTGAATTAAGACAATCATGGAAAGATTTATTTGACTCCCGATCAATTTTTTTGATGGCCTCATCTAATTTATTAAGTGATACTTCAAGTTCTTCTATCTGACCACTTAAAACTTCTTTTCTTTGCACTTCAGCTTCAAGAGTTTCTGGCGCAGCAAAGTTTATTGGCCCAAGGTTCATTATTCTTTTTTGTAACTTTTCTAGGTCAACAATAATTTCTTCTCTCTCTCCCTCAATATCTTTAATTTCCTCAAAACTATGTAGTTTTTCTTGTTTCTCTTTTACCTCTATTTCGATACTTCTCTTGTTTAGTTCTTTTTCATTTCTTTGGTGCACAATTCGATCTTTTTCTGTCTCTAGCTTTGTAATCTCTGATTCAAAATTACGTAACTCTTCATTCGCTTTATCTTGATTTGCTTTAAGCTCCATAACTTTAAGTTCTTGATTTTTTCTTAACTCAATAAAATTTGTCAGCTCAGATTTTTCTTTACCAAGCTCTTTTTTTAGACTTTCTACTTCATTAATAATTTGTTTATTCCTCTCAGCAAACTGTTTTTTTAGTGAATCAATCTTTTCTGATGCATCACCACTTTGGCCTTGGCCAAATTCATAACCTTTTTGCCAAAAGTTTTGAAAACTTGCTGTTAATTGTGTTTCATCCTTACTCGATAAATCTGCTTCAAGTTTTGCTATTGCTTTTAGGGAGTCAGATTTGATTTGTTCAAGAATTTTTTTATCTAAGTCATCCATTGAATTGTCTGATGAACCTAGTTCTTTTGATAAATCGTCTAAATTTGTAATGTTTTTCTTTTCTTCATTAATTAGATCATTAATTCTGACATTAACAGTTCTTTCTTTTTCCTCTATTAGAGATATTTTAGCTCCAGCTTCAAAAAAACTTCTTTGTTCATCTTCTAATTCTTTCAAACCTTCCATAAGCTTTGTTTTTACGACATCTCTTTTTGCAACAAAATTTAATCTGTCGCCATCAATTTTTTCAAGATCTTTATCTATAGAATCATTTTCTTTTTGAGATTCATTCATTGAAGCTAAAAGAACTTTAAGATCGTCATTCACAATGAATTTTTGGAATTCTTGCTCCTTGACTCGTAATTTCTTATATCTGGATGTTAAGTTTGCTTCTGCTTTTAATCTTCTAATGGATCTTTTTACTTCGTCTTCTAAGTCTTTAAGTCTTGAAATATTTTCAGAAGTTCGTCTAATTCGTGATTCTGTCTCTCTTTTACGTTCTTTATATTTTGAAATGCCAGCTGCTTCTTCTACATAGCTTCTAAGTTCTTCTGGCTTAGCACCTACTAGACTTGAGATTATGCCTTGTTCAATGATGGCATAACTATTGCCGCCCAACCCTGTTCCTAAAAATAAGTCTTGCACGTCTCTTCTTCTAGCTACTGCATTATTTATAAAGTAAGTAGACTGGCCATCACGACCCATCTCTCTTTTGACACTTACCTCATCAAATTTAAGGTACTCTCCCCCTAAAAAATTTTCTGAATTATCGAATGCCAGTTCAACTGAGCAATGACTTACAGGCTTTCTTGAATCTGAGCCATTGAATATAACGTCCTGAAGACTTTCACTACGTAAGCTTTTAGCTGATAGCTCGCCTTTTACCCATTTAATAGCATCGATAATGTTTGATTTACCACAACCATTTGGGCCAACAATGCCACACATGATTCCCGGAAAATCAATTTCGATTGGGTCAACAAAACTTTTAAACCCTGCTAATTTTAAGCTTTTTAGTCTCATTTAGTTTTTTTTATAGTATATGTGGTTACAAGCAATATAGATATAATCAAAACCATTAAAGGCACTAGAAATAACGTTTTATTGTCATCTATATCAGTTTTCAAAATAACATACTCTCCATACCTTTCTTCCATCAAATTAAAGATTTCATCATCAGAATAACCATCATTTATTAACTGAGCTATCTCTTCTTTTAAGTCTTTAGATATTGGCGCATTTGAGCTGCTAATATTGCCATAAGAGCATTTTGGGCATCTGATATTATCTGATAAGTAATTGAGGCGCTTTAACTCCTCAGAATCTAAATTTTCATAAAGGCTTTCAGCGCAGATTGGCAGAATGAAGATTATTATTATTTTAAAAATATTGCGCAAATTTTTCATTCCAAATCTCCATATTTACTTCACCAATTCTGTGGCTAACTATAACTCCATCAATTAATAGAAATGTTTCAGGGGCCCCTGTTACACCTAATTTAAGAGAAAATTCACCCGATAAATCATATATCGAAAAAATATAGGGATCTCCATTTTCGAGTAAGTATTTCTCAGCATTAAAACTTTGATCTTTATAATTTATTCCAATTAGTTTTACATCTTTTGATTGAGTGATAGATTTTAGAAATGGGTGCTCTACTAGACATGTAATACACCAACTAGCCCAAACATTTAAAAGCACTTTCCCTTCAAGCAAAGACTCAAGTGGTATTTGATTCCCTTCTATATCGTAAAGATCATCTACAATATTGAGGCTTTTTCCTTCTTGATTTTCAATTAATGCTATCTCTTCTTTTTCCACCAGAGATAGGCTAAAAGTCGCAATCATAAGGACTAGAATAGCCATTATTAAAACTAAAAAAATTCTAGTAGCCATGTCTTCTTATTGTCCCATAAAGCATTGCGAAGAGTAACAGAATTGATGAAATCCAAATCATCATGATGCCATAATTAATTGAATATCTAATTGACCATGAACCATCTTGATACCTATCACCCAAAACAACATGATAATCCTTTATCAATGATGAAGAGATACCAGTCTCAGCAGTAATAACTCCACCGATCTTATAAACTCTCTTTTCAGAAACTAATGTTTTCTTAAGATTTGACTCTAGAACTGAAAAGCTAGCTACAACACTATCAAAATTGGCTTGCCCCTCGACATTAATTGACTCTAATTTAAGCGTTGCTCCAGAAAATTCTATTTCATCCCCAGGTTTGAGTTTCACATCAATAGTTTCTGAAAATTCGTGATTCAAAAGGACCGAAAAAGTAAGCAATACTACTGAAAAATGGCCAAGTATTTTATGCATTACCTTAATGTCTTTAGTGGAGAAAAATTCTACCAATGCTCTAAGTAACAAGATAATTAGTGCTAAGGCAACAAATATAAGTCCCAGAGTTACGGGATTAAGCTCACTGATAAAAAGAAATAAAAATACCGACGCGATAATTATAGAAATTATCAAAGTATTTCTTTGATTCGATTTTAAGTAGCCCAAGAACTGCTCAGCAAGAAATAAAGCAATTAAGACGAAAACTAGAGGGGTGATTAAGCTTGAGAAATAATCAGGTCCAATACTTAATTTTTGATTGTAAAAAACTTCAGTAACAATTGGGTAAAGCGTTCCTAAAAATACAATCAGAAGAATTACTACCAGTACTATATTATTCAAAACCAATAAATATTGTTTTGATATAAGTTCTGGCCAATTACTTTTAAGCAGCACACTTTTTGAAAAGAATAAACCTAATGAGGCGAAGGCAAATAAAGCAAATAAGCTGAGAAGAAAAATTCCTCTACTTGGGTCTGATGCAAATGAATGCACACTATTCAAAATTCCTGATCTGACTATGAATGATCCTAGTATTGATAAAAGAAATGTACTGATACCAAGAAATACCATCCAAGATAGAAGTATTTTATTTCGGCTGTAAATTAAAGAGTGAGTAAAAGCTGTTCCAGCAAGCCATGGTAATAAAACAATATTTTCTACAGGGTCCCAAAACCAGTAACCACCCCAACCCAACTCATAGTATGCCCAGATTGATCCTAGAAGAATAGCGAGTGTTAATGTAAACCAGGATATTCCAGCCCATAGCTTAAGATTCTTAAAGAGCTCTTTATCAAAACCTCTAAACAGCCCTGCGATTACAAGGCTAAAGGTTACTGCATAGAAAACATACCCAGCAAATAAGACTGGTGGATGGATAGCAAGCAGAGGGTCTTGAAGTAAAGGATTAAGGTCTGTTCCATTTTTAGGCAAAATATCAAAAGTTAAGAAAGGATTTGATGTAAAAATCTGAAATAATAAATAGAAGAACAAAATAAAAGCAATTGTTGCATTGGATATCGGTATCCACTTTTCTTCCCAAAATAACAAATTATTTACTGCTAAGCTTCCAGACAGAAAAAGAATCATAAGTAAAAATGAGCCTTCATGTGCTGACCAAAAAGCTGAAAATTTATAAAAAACAGGCAGTAAGTTACTGGAATTTTCAAATACATATATAAATGAAAAGTTATCTTGTAAAAATTGGTAAGCTAGATAGGCGCAAGCAATTAACAATACAGAAAAGTTTGCATAAGATAACTTGCTCCCCAAATGGATAAATTTTTTATTTAGTGAACAATAAAAAATCAATCCACATATAAGAGCTGAAAAAGACAATAAGATATTGCCAAAAAAGTCAGGTTGTATATTAATCTGACACCTCTAATTTCACAGGCATGTAGTTCTCATCGTGTTTTGCAAGAATCTCGTATGCAATGAATTTATTTTCCTCTAAAAATCCTGAAGCAACTACACCACTATTTTCTTTAAAAAGATTAGGAAGTACTCCTTTGTAAATAACCGAAATCTCATTTTCAAAATCAGTTACTACAAAGCTTACATTTAGTTCCTCGAGCATTTCGACACTGTTCTCTTTAACCATGCCTCCAAGTTTAAAATCTTCAAGTTCTTGGATTTGTTGAGCTTTTACCTCGGTAGGTGTTAAGTATAGATCTATGTTATTTTCTAAAGCTCTAAGCACAAAAAATGTTATCGCCCCAAGCGATAATAAAAAGAATGCTATTAGATAAATTCTATTTAATCTATTTTTTCTAATCATCCAAATCTTCCTGGCAATTTTTTAACATGTTTATGTATCTTATATAAGAACTAAGACATAAAACTAAAATAAAAAAAATTGACAGAAAATAGGTAAAGATTACTGTCTCTATGCTATCCATTTATTATTTCCCTCATCATAGCTGTTTTTCCAGTCCTATTTAAAATCTCAAATTGAATATTCCTTGCAAAAATAAAAAATGAAATGAAAAGCAACGATAAAAGCATCATTGGCAATCCAATTAACATCTCAGAGTCTATAGCGCTTCCAGATGTAGTGATACTCGCATTTTGATGCAATGTATTCCACCAGTTAACAGAGAACTTAATAATTGGAATATTAACTGCACCAATAATGGCAACTATACTTAGAATTTGATCGGCTGTTTGCCTCGAATTAAAAGATGAACGTAATGCAATTAGGCCAATATATTGAATAAGAAGAATAAAAGTTGAGGTAATCCTTGCATCCCAAACCCAGTAAGTACCCCAAGTTGGTTTGCCCCAGATTGATCCAGATGCTAAGACGATTGCTGTGTAGACTAACCCTATACTAATTGCAGAATTAAGAAATATTGCAGCAATTTTTGTTCGCCAAACAAGAAAGATAAATCCATTTACTGCTAAGAATATATAGATAAGTTCTGAGAGGATTGCTGAAGGCACATGAATAAAAAGAATACGGTAAATTTCATATTGTTCAGCGTCAGCTGGCAGCTCAAAAATGACAAAATACGCAGAAATTGTAAAAGCAACTAAACCAATTAAGAGTGCTGGAAAAGCAGTTAAACTGCAAAATTTAAAGACTTTGCTTATTAAAAAATATTTCGCTATATATTTATACATTTATTTACTCTGGATTTTTAATATTTGGATAATTGCATAGTTAATGAATGAAGCCGAAAAAATAAAATATGCCATTAAAAAATTAAAGTTTGGCACCAACTTTCCAGCAACAAACATTTCTTCAACAAGGATTATAAATGGTATTAAAAGTGGAATAATCAATAATGCATTTAATGAGTTATTTCTCTTTATTGATATGGCACTTCCCAAATTAAAGAAAAAATATAAAGTACTAAGCATTACTATATAAGCCAACAATAATTGATGAAGTGACTCTTCGCCAAACCCATTTATTAAATAAGCAATCAATGTCATAGGCAGATAGACCAGAGTCAAATTAGCAATATATTTTGCAAGCAAATAAAAAATTAAACTTTGTTTCTCACAAAGTTTTTGTTCGATATATCCAGAATTGTAATCGTCTTTAAAGGTGTTTTCAGAAATAATAAAAACCGTTATAAATGAGGCTATAAAAGAACTAACGTAAGTAAAACTTTCATCAAAATCCAAAATAAAGAATATTAAAAAGATTATGCCGAATATTGATAAGGGCAAATAAATATTTTTTGGTATTAAAAAAATTAATCCAAACTCTCTTTTTAAGTCTTTAAGCATGATCATCCAGTAAAATCAAATTACTTCCCTCTATATTTTCTTGGTGGTTGGCTAATATAATGCATCCACCATTTGATAAGTGTTTTTGAAAAATTTTCTTTAAAGTGTTTATTGACTCTGCATCTAGCCCAGCAAAAGGCTCGTCCAATATCCAAGTTTTAGTATCTGAAGCGATGATACGCAATAATGCTGCTTTTCTTTTTTCTCCAAACGATAGATTAAAAAACTTTTGATTCTTGAATTTATTCATATTAAAGATGTCAAAAACTACCTTATTTGTTTTAAGGCCGAGAATATTGAAGTTTTCTCTTAGCGTGATTTCTTCTACGAAGCCATTTTTATGACCAAGGTAAGAAACCGAATTAGCATTATCTTCTAAATGAACTATTGAATCTGAAGGTATCAAGCCAGCAATTATTTTCAGCAAAGTTGATTTACCAGAGCCATTATTGCCCCTTATCTCGTACATTGATTCAGCTTCAATATCAAAACTTATGTTTGAAAAGAGCACTCTAGAATCAATCTCATAATCTAGATCTGTGACTTTATATAGAACCATTAAAAATTAAATTCAGGACTGCTATTAATTAATAACAAATGAATCCTGTTCATATGGTATTATTTTACCAGTAGAAATCTATCAAAAGGAGTTTAAATGAGGGTTCTTATATTATTTTTTATTTCGTTGCTTGTAATATCGGAGGATTATTTTCCTGGTGAAGAATGGGCTACGGCTACAGCAGATGAAGTTGGCCTAGATGAGAGCAAAATTGAAAAATTATTCGATATGACTTTCGAAGATGATGCGACTATGAGTGCAGTGCTTATTAAAGATGGTTACATTGTAAAAGAGCAGTATGCTGAAGGTTTTGACCAGGACTCATTTGGTACTTCATGGTCAACAGCAAAAAGTTATTATGCCGCACTTATAGGTATATCACTTGATAGAGGTGAAATTGATAGTTTAGATGATCCAGTAAGTAAATACGTTGAATCCTACTCTGCTCCTGAGAAGAAAAATATCACTATCAGACAGATTTTAAACATGACGAGTGGTCTTGAATTTCCTTCACATGAACATGAAATGATGTTTTTTGAATCTAATCATTTGCAGTATGCAGAAAACGTTGGGGTAGAGAATCCTCCAGGAGAGGTTTTTCAATATAACAATGTTAATTCCATGATGATTGGTGAAATTCTCAAAGGAGCAACTGGTAAAACAGCTAAAACACTCTTAGACGAAAGAATTTTCAGCCAAATAGGCTTAACTAATTATACCGCTTGGGAAGATGAAGCTGGCAACACAATGACCTATTGCTGTCTTGATATGTCTGCCAGAGATTACTCCAAATTTGGTCTACTGTTTTCCAGAGATGGTAAGTGGGAAGACAAACAAATTATTTCAAAAAATTATGTAGATGAGTCTTTGCAACTTTATTGGGGTAAAACTCCTGACATGGGTTGGAGCCATAGTGACACCAGAGGATACAGTTTGCAGTGGTGGATATCAAAATATGATGATGATGCAAAAATTTATAATACAAGTGGAAAATTTGGTCAGTTCATTTTTATTGATAAAGAACGAGATGTTATTTTTACAAGAATTACCAAATATTATCCTGGACCAGGTGATGCTCAACAGTGGGGTGCACTTGGCTACCTGAGATTCTTAGGAAGTGTAGATAGAGCAGTCGCTGTTTCAAGATTCTTAATGGCTATTGGTTTGGTAAGGCTCGATGATGGAAGTGTGAGAACTCCATATACTAACGAAGATGGTGAATCTAGAGAGTTCTATCAAAACTACGTAAAAATAGTCGACTCCATAGCTGATTTAGAAATCGATGATTAAAAAAATTGCAACTTTGTTGCTTCTTTTTAGTGCATTTGCACCACAAGCCGACACCATCAATGAAAAGGTTTTAATATCCTTGGAAGACATGATGAAAGCAGATCCAGCAACGCAAGGATTTCTTGTTTCTCATAATGGTGTTGTAGTATCTGAATATTACGCTGATGGATACTCAAATAATGATCTTGGCACGACTTGGTCCATAGCTAAAACTTTTTATGGGGCTTTAATTGGAGTAGCAATCCATAAAAACTTGGATGTTGATCTTGAAGATAATCTTTCAAAATTTATTCCTGAGTTTAGTAAAGATGAAAGAGGCAAAATCACTCTTCGTAATTTGCTAGCAATGAAATCAGGATTTGAAATTACTGAACATGAGAACCAAGAAATGTTCTTCTCACTAGATAATTTAAGCTTTGCTTTAAACGTTGAAATTGATAAACCTCAAGGAGAAGTTTATGAATATAACAACGTCAATACCATGCTTCTAAACCCTATTATTGAGCACATATTTGATAAAGAAGTTCATAAGGTGCTGATAGATGAAATTTTTACGCCACTTTCAATTACTGAATATGGCTTATGGGAAGATAGTTCTGGCAACGATATGACTTACTATGGAATCGATTTAAAACCAGCTGACCTTCTTAAATTTGGTCAACTAATTAACAATGGTGGTTCTTGGAATGGTATTCAACTGATCGATCCTAATTATCTAGCTGAATCAATTAAGCCTCTTTCACCTGGAACAGGCGAATGGTTTGGATTGCATTGGTCTGTTAGAAAATACAATGAACAAAAAAATCTTGTTGGCTTAGAAGTAACAGATGGCGAAGTCTTTTTTGTTATACCAGAAAAAGATATTGTTGTTGTTCGACTAACAAAATACCTGCATGATGCTCAAAAGGGTTATCAAATAAATTTTGGACCTCTTTCATATATATTGTGGCTGCCTTATTCTTGGGTTCGCTATATTACTGAGCTGCTAGCACCTGCTCCAGCTGAACCAGATGCTGAAATTGTCGATGATCCAAACTTAAATATTCCAAATACACAAGCTAAGGGAATATCAGTGCATCATTGCCCTTTCACAAGCCCAAATAACTGTCCTGGTGTAACAAAGATGCAGAATTTAATCTTTGACTTAGTAGAAGATTAGTCCCAAGTTAATACGACTTTACCTGCTTTACCAGAATTGAGTAGGTCGAAGGCTTGTTGGAATTCCGAGTAGTGAAATTTATGTGTTATTACATTCTCTATATTCAGTCCTGAATCAATTAGTGCCATGCCTTTATACCATGTTTCAAAAATTTCACGACCATAGATAGCTTTTAGATTTAAAGCTTTAAAGATTGCTTTTGATAAATCAAATTGGATTTTGTCAGCTGGTAAGCCAAGCAGAGAGACTTTGCCTCCCATAATCATTGCATCCATCATCTGATCTATAGCTTGCTCAGATCCAGACATTTCTAAGCCAACATCGAAGCCTTCCTTGATGCCCATTTCAGCCATTTTTTCTTCGAGACTTTCATTTGATGGGTTCAAAACATCAACATCACAAACTTTTTGGGCAAGCATAAGTCTGTGGTCATTAATGTCGGTTAATAACACTTTTCTGGCACCGACATATTTTGCAATCGCTGCAGACATTATGCCTATTGGTCCTGCGCCAGTAACTAGAACATCTTCACCTACAAGATCATAAGATAAGGTTGCGTGAACCGCATTTCCGAATGGGTCCAAAATAGAACCTATTTCATCAGAAATACTGTTAGGTAAATTAACAACATTTTTTGCCGGTACTGAAATGAATTCTGCAAAAGCCCCGTCTCTGTCAACACCAATATTAACTGTCTCAGGATCAAGGTGAAGTTTGCCAGCTTTAGCATTTCTACTATTTAAGCCTGTAATATGAGACTCAGCAGATACCCTGTCACCAATTTTAAAATTTTTAACATTGGATCCCAATTCAGATACTTCTCCCATAAATTCATGTCCGACAGTCATTGGTGGTTTGATAGTACTGCTAGCCCATTTATCCCAATTCCAAATATGGAGATCAGTACCACAGATAGCTGTAGTTTTAACTTTTATAAGAACATCATCATTACCAATTTCTGGCACATCAACATCAGAAAGGACTAATCCCACTTCATGTTTTGCTTTTAC
>Ga0208130_1000826_pt1 | contig 15591 bp, 15 predicted proteins | sample ETNtaG_31_FD_185771 | JGI IMG/M metagenome (GOLD analysis project Ga0208130, IMG submission 185771) | Marine microbial and viral communities from oxygen minimum zone, Eastern Pacific Ocean - ETNP201310SV78 (SPAdes) (version 2) | ecosystem: Environmental > Aquatic > Marine > Oceanic ...
AAAAGAATTGAACTAACCTAGATCGACCAGCAGTTCCACTTAATACTGTTGGAGTATTGGTTTCTAAATCAATAACCAATAAGACCCTAGCTGCCTGAGGATCATCATTTTCTTCAATAGAACATTTTGCACCTGTCGCAGGCACCATTGCAGCAAAATACTTCCCATCTGGTGATAAAGTTCCACTTGTCATTGCTGAGTCACAAACAAAGTGTTTGATTGGTATTTTTTGATCAGCAACAGTGTTTAAGCTAATAAATGTTAAAAATAAACCCGATAAAACTAATATTTTTTTCATTTTTATGTATTCCTTGATTTTTTTGTTTGTTTGTTTGCCTTTAGAAGGCGTTATAGCAAAGATTATTACATATTTTAGACGTAATGGCTTATTTAATAATAAGTTTTTATTGTATACATAAAAACATACTTCAAAAAGTTTGCACATTTAGTTTAATTGACTGATAATGCTAGGTTATTACATATTTTTTATGGGGATAATATTATGTTAAATTATAAAAACTTATTTTTCTCAGCATTTCTTGCTGCAAATTTCATGTTTGTATCAAGCTTATATGCTGATAATCCTGGCGAAGTAGTTGCTCAGGCTGATGATTCTGCTGAAGAGGTTGTAGCAGAGACAGCTAGCGATGCACCAAGTGCCGCTTCAGGAAGCTCATCTTCAAATTCATCCGCTAGTGGTGATGAAGTAGAACTTTCTAAAATTAGTGTTACTGGTTCAAGGATTAAAAGATCTGATATTGAAGGACCACAACCTTTGGTTGTTATAACAAGTGATGATATTGATCAAGGTGGATTCCTTTCAGTATACGAAGCTGTTGCTTCAGTAGCTCAGAATACTGGTCAAACTGTAATGGACGGTCTAGGAGGCGGTTCAAATAGTGCAGCCAATAACCAGTTAAACCTAAGAGACTTTGGTCCTGGAAGAACATTGGTTCTTGTTAATGGAAAAAGAAGAGCTAACTATCCTTATCCATCAGGAGAGGGTGATGCTTCATTTAACTGGAATAGAATTCCTATAGGTATTGTAGAAAGAATTGAAATTCTAACTGCTGGTGCATCTGCTGTTTACGGTGCTGATGCTGTTGCAGGTGTTGTTAACGTTATATTAGTTGACGGCATGGAAGATTATAGTCTTCAAGTACGTGTTGGTAATCATCAACCATTTACCGATCGTGCATCTGGTGAATCAGTAAACATAGAATTTAGTGGCGGTAAATACTTTGACAATGGAAGTGTTGTCTTTGGTGTTGAATTAGCTACTATAAATCCCCTAAATGGTACTGATAGAGAACAATTAGACGATGTAACTGATGAGCCTATTGGTTATTATCATTATGGTTCATGGGCAGGCTACATGGCTTCAAATGCATACCGTGGTTATGCTTTCACCCCTGAAATGTCTGGTTCATTAAATACTTGTGAAACATTAGGTCTTCAGTCTGACATGATGAAAAACTATGGTTGGGCTAGTGATGATTACACAGACCCTGAAGGGACTGTATGGCCTGGTAGAGGTTTTGATGCATTTTATGGAGATAACTTCCATTATTGTAATTTACCAGCTGGTAAGTACAGAACTATAAGAAATGGTTCTGATCAAGGTTCAGTATATCTTGCAGGAACATACACTCTAGATAATGGTATTGAATTAAGTGCTGATGTTCATTATTGGGAAACAGAAGCTGATAATGTTTATTATCCTTATTTTGTTCAACAAAGTTACTATTCAAGTGTTGCTGTAGCTGATGACGGTACTTTACTTTATGACGGTAGTGGAAATAAATATACAACCGATCCTAATAGAGATATGCACCCAGCAATGTTTGCATTTGGTGGTGTATATGTAGGTACACAAAGATTCTTCTCTGAGAAGAACTGGCAAGCAATATTTGAAGAAGATACTCTATCTTATACTTTTGCTGCTACTGGTAATCTTGAAGTTAGAGATTCAATATGGGATTGGGAATTAGCACTTATTAATGATGAATATAACTATATTAGAGGTGGTAAAGAAGTATTGAATGATAGTCTTGCTGCATGGACCTGTGGTGGTGCTATAAACTCTGACTACGCTGAATATTGTGTAGATGGACCTTATGGTTATGGTTTGTATAACCCGGATACTTTCTGGGGTTCATTCGAGACAGCTATGTCATATGGCCTATGGCAAGATACTTACATATACGGTGAATCAAGTTCCGAAACTATCCAATTTACTATCGGTGGAGACCTTGTAAATTTACCTGCTGGTCCTGTAGGGTTCTCACTTCACTTAGATGATACTAAGACTGATTATGAAATTGATCCAGGTCCTCAATATGATGCAGATAATGTATGGGGCAACTCAACCACACAAGGTGGTGGTGAAAGAACCAGAACATCATACGCTGTAGAATTTAGTGTTCCTGTAACATCAACCCTAGATTTATATCTTGCTAGAAGATCAGATAGTTATGATGAAAAATCTACTCAAATTGGTGACAGAGACACAGATCAAGTTTCATTCACATGGAAAGCTTCAGATAATGTTCTTATAAGAGCTGGTTGGGGTGAGTCATTTGCTGCTCCAAGTTTACCTTATATTTATAAAGGTTTATCAAGCAGTTTTGGAACTCCTTGTGACTATTATGGTCGTTATCTTAACCAAGGTTTTGTAAACCTTGATGGTAGTAACTGTTTATCAGAAGGCTTTACTCAGTTAAACGCTAACTTAGCATCTTCAGGAAATCTTAATTTAAGAGCTGAAGACGGTGAGCAATATAACTTTGGTATTGTTATTGATGCAGTAGATACATCAAAAGTTAAAATGAACTTCACATTAGATTTTGTTGAATTAGAATTAAACAACATTGTTGTTGCAACGAGTTCTGCTCAGATTCTTATAGATGAAATGATATGTAAAGCTCAAGAAGATGGCATCACAACTGAAGGTTATAATTACTCTTCATCATATTGTTCAGATATATATGATTCTGTAACACGTGGTGCAGTATGGACACCTCAAGGTGGTAGAAATACTCCAGATATCGTCCCTCCAGAAGGAGCTATTGATACTGTTCAATATGGATATATTAATGGTGCAGGAAGATACTATAAAGGTGCTGACTTTGCTTCATCAACTAGATTCTTAACTGATAACTATGGTGATTTCTTCGTAAACTTATCCATTGCATATGTTGATGATGAGAGAAGAGCTAACAATCCTGGAGATCCGTTTGTATCTGTTATGAATGAAGAAAGAAGATTAAGATCAAGAAGTTATATCTCATTTAGTTGGACTAAAAATGACTGGGCTGCTGGTGTTAGCTCATCAAGAATTGGTTCTATGAACTATTGCAGTGTTTGGCTACAAAGACAGCCAATTGGTGAAAGTGATCAATGTAGAAAAATTAACCCATATTACGATATAGGTGCATTTGCTAGATATGATTTTGATGATGGACACTATGTTGCTTTATCAGTATCTAACTTAATGGATGATATTCCTGAATGGAATGCTGACTTAGGTTGGCCTTGGTTCTCAAGATATTACTACTCACCAGTAGGTAGAGAGTTATTCTTGACTTATAGGTATACATTCTAAATCTTACTAAGATTTAAATTAAAAATCCCCTCTGATGAGGGGATTTTTTTATATTAAATGAACAATATCTAAATATTTACTATAATAATAAAATGAAAATATATACCTTATCCTTAGCGTTTTTATTAACGTCAATTAACTTAATCAGTCAAAGCGCTGAAGAAATTCCTGATGACAGAGCTTTAATGGAAAAAGCTATTCAAATCGAAGCCTCTTCATCAAACGCTGCATCGGAAAGACAGTCTTATATTGATAATATAGATACTCAAATTATTACATTGATTGGAGACATTCAATTTTTATCACAACAATTGGATCTAACCAACATCTATAACAGACAGCTCCAAGAACTAATTGATTCTCAAGAAGCAGAAATAATATCAATAAATGAGCAAATGGCTGAACTAGACAAGACTAATAGAGGTATTCTTCCGAAATTAGAAGAAATGGTAAATACTTTAAGCTCAATTGTTGAAAATGATACTCCTTTTTTACTTACAGAAAGAATGCTAAGAATAGAAGAGTTAAAAGACATATTAGTTCAATCAAATGTATCTACATCAGAAAAGTTTAGAAGAGTCTTTGAGGCATATCAAATAGAAAATGAATACGGAAGAACAATTGAGTCATATAGAGACGAGATAACATTTGATTCAGAGACATACAATGTTGAAGTTTTTAGATTGGGAAGAGTCGGTTTATATGCAAGAACTTCTGATGGAAGGAATACAGCTATGTATAGCAAAAAAGAGGGTAAATGGATAAGAAAAAAAGGTATTGATAGCGAACTCATTGTTGCCTTAAAGATCGCAAAAAAAGAATTACCCCCGTCATTGCTTAAACTACCAGTGGAGAGAATATAATGAAGAAATATCTATTACTGGTTATATTTTTACTATTAAATATTCAGATTATCTCTCAAGAGTCTGATACAGATAACACTGAAGTTGAACAACCATCTAAACTTGAACAGTTAATTATTGATATTGAATCTAAAATTGATGTTGAGAAACGGTTTGATTTTAGTAGATCAAATTCAAAAGAAAAACAATTAAATGATCTTAAGAAGATAAATAAAAAACTTAAATCAGATTTAAAGACCGCAGAAGATCTATCAGTGAGATTGATTAACGAATTTGATGAAAATGAAAAAACATTATCTGAACTTGAAGAAAAACTTACTTTAAAATTAGGGAACCTAGGAGAAATGTTTGGTGTTGTTAAACAAGTTTCAGGTCAGACAAGAGGTGAATTCAAAAACTCTATAACCAATATTGATAATCCTGATAGAGATCAATTTCTTAAAAATCTCTCTGAATCTAAAAAACTTCCAGATCTTTCAGATATTTCAGCATTATGGGTTGAGTTAGTTAAAGAAATAAGAAACGCAGAGTCAATTAAGACTTTTAAAACAAAAGTATTATCGGCTGATGGTGATAATAGCGAACTTGAAGTTCTTAGAATAGGTACTTTCTCCATAACTCATCAGGGAATGTTTTTAAAGCACCTTATAGATACTAACCAAATAGAATTCTTACCTTCTCAACCTGCGGGGGTTAGTAAACGTAAATTAAAAAGTTTACAAAATAATACCGAAGGTACATATGAGGTTGATGTTGATCCTACTAGAGGCGCAATATTAGAGAAATTGATACAAAAGAAAACATTCTTTCAAAGAATCGCAGATGGTGGTTTTGTTGGTTATGTAATTATTCTATTAGGTCTAGGCGGTGTTGCTTTGGCTAGTGAGAGAATATACGTATTAAGAAATACATTAACAAGTATTCAGGAACAAGAAAACAGCAACGATATAATTGATGGGAATTTATTAGGTTCTTTATTACAAACTGCCAAAGAAAATGTAAATGAATCATTAGATTCACTCGAGCTTATATTAGACGAAAAGATTCAATCTATAACACCAACAATTGAAATTAGAGTCAAAGCCATAAAATTAATAGCAACTGTAGCTCCATTGTTAGGTCTTCTTGGTACTGTTATTGGAATGATTGAAACTTTCCAAGCTATTACTTTATTTGGAACTGGTGATCCTAAATTAATGGCTGGTGGTATATCACAAGCTCTTGTTACAACAATGCTTGGTTTAATAGTTGCTGCTCCTTTATTATTTATGCATTCATATGCTGAAAATTATTCAAAATCAATAATTTCATTTTTAGAGGAGAAAGCATCAGGCATAGTCGCAAATAAAACTAAAAAATGATTAGTGAAATATTTAAAACATATTCAAACTTTATAAATCAGGGCGGTCCTGTTGTATTAATTTTATTTTTTATAAGTATTTATTTATTTATTCTAATATCAGCAAAATTTAAATTTTTATTTTTAGATATAAATACGTTAAAAACAGAATATAAACAAAATTTAATAAATTTAGACAAAGATCAATATTATCTTTTGAATTTATCCGCATTAAAATGTGATTTTAAAACATTAATAACCAAAGACTTTTATATCATTCAAACCCTTATAGCTTTATGTCCTGTACTTGGATTGCTAGGAACCGTGACAGGAATGATAGAAGTATTTGATGTTGTTTCATTCTTTGGAACAGGAAATGCTAGAGCACTTGCTTCTGGTATTACAAAAGCAACATTACCTACCATGACAGGCATGGCAATAAGTATAGTTGGCCTTTTAACTTACACCGTTTTAAATAGCAGATCACAATCATTAATTGCAGAATTATGAGAAGAAGAAAAAAAATATATCAAGAAGAATCAGGCTTAGATCTAACACCAATGCTTGATATTGTATTTATCATGCTTATTTTCTTTATTGTCACAACATCTTTTGTAAAAGAATCTGGTATAGAAGTGAATAGGCCTAATGCTGAAACAGCTGAAAGGAATGAAAACGGAAATATACTAGTAGCAATTTCTGAAAATAATGAAATCTATATCGATAGAAGAAAGGTCGAGTTAAGAGCAATTAGACCAAATATTATTAGATTAAGAGCTGAGAATCCTGAAGGAGCTGTAATTATTCAAGCCGATAAAGCATCACAAACAGGACTACTTGTAGAAGCTATGGATCAAATTAGACTTGCTGGGGTTCTTGAAATATCTATAGCAGCAGAAAATGATTAAAAATTATTCAGGACATATAGCTGGTTTTTTAGCAGCTGTAATATTTTTTTTATTACTAGCTTATATAGTTAAACCTAGTTCTGAATCATTAAAAAATGAAAAATCTTTTAGAGTAGTTGATTTCATCAGATTAAAAAAAGACACATCTTTGAGAGAAAAATCGAGAACAATACCTGATAAACCTGAACCACCTAAAAAACCACCACCTCCAGATTTACCCACCCCTGAATTACAAGCACCCCCTCAAGCACCGAATTTAGATATTGAATTTCCAGATATTTCAGTACCTACAGATTTTAAAGGCGCATTTTTGGGGCCTCAAAATCAAGGAGGTAATTCTCAAGTAATTCCCTTAGTAAGAATTAATCCGCAATATCCAAGAAATGAATTATTAGCAGGCGTAGAAGGGTGGGTTAAAGTTAGATTTACAGTTGAGCCTGATGGCTCAGTTTCATCACCAAGAGTAGTCCAATCCAAACCACCTAGGGTTTTTGATTCATCTGCTTTGAGAGCAATTAAGAAATGGAAATTTAAACCTAAAGTAGTTAACGGAGTTGCAGTACAGCAAGATGGCACTCAAGTTATCGAATTCAAATTATTTTAAGATGAATAAATTTATTACCTTAATATTATTTATATTGATTAGCTTTAATATCAACAGTGATGATGTTTTAGATGAAACTGTTTATTGGGAATTAACAAGAGTAGATACCAAAATTGAAGAAAAAAAATATGATGAAGCTGAAGAAATTCTTAGACGTTGGTATAAAAAAAATTGGAGATCAAGATCATACAACAAAGCTGTTATAGCAAGAACATATGGATTTTTTCTATTTCAAAGAGAGAGATTTGATGAGGCTCTAGAAAAACTTCAAACTTCATATGATGAAAATGCTTTACCACTAGCAGAGGCAACCTCTCTCGTTCAGGCTATGGCACAACTATACTCAACTCAGGGTCAAGTTCCAAAAGCAAAACAATTATTATTAGATTTTATTGATAAAGCAGAGTCAAACCCAAAACCAGTTCCAGGAATGCATAATGTTTATGCTATTACTGCATTAATTTATGCATCTGAAAAAAATTATAATGTTGCATATAATTATATAAATCTAGCAATTTCACTTTCTACTGCATTTAGAGAAGATTGGTATCAATTAAAATTTGCTATTGAATATAATAAAGAAGACTTTATTAATGCTGAGATTTCGGCAAAAGAGTTATTGCTTAATAAACCAGATAATAAGAGATACTATGTTCAACTTTCTGCAATATACAATATCTTACAAAAATATGATCTTTCATTGGCCACTATGGAAGTAAGTTATATGAAAGGTTTGCTTGAGAAACCTGAAGAATTTACAAACCTTGCAAGCTTTTATTTATATAAACAAAATCCTGCAATGTCTGCACAAGTTCTTGAAAGTGCAATATCACAAAAAAATGTTCTTTTTGATAAAACAAATGCAAAACTTTTATCAGATGCATGGCTATTTGCAAAAGAACGATCAAGATCATTAGATGTTCTTGAAAAATCTCTTAATCAAGACCCTAATGATAAAAAATTAACAAAACAATATATAAATATTGCATTTAGTGCATTTGAATGGGATGAAGTCATAAATGGTATAGAAAGAGCCAATAAGATTGGAGTTGAAGATGATGGCAAGTACTCTCTAATGATGGGCATAGCTTATTTTGAAAAGAAAAATTTAAAGAATTCAGAAACATATTTTATTGAAGCTTCTAATAGTAAAAAATACGCTGATCAAGGCAAGGCATGGTTAGAGTATCTTGAAGCATTAAAGGGTTAAAAATTAAAAGTTGAACTGATACTTAACAAACCTGTCTAAAAGAAAAATGATAATTCAAACTAATAACTTAATAAAAGAATATGATGTGGGTTCTCAAAAAGTTAAGGCTTTGGATGGAATTAATTTGGCCGTAGAAAAAGGAGAATTCATATCGATAATGGGGCCCTCAGGTTCTGGTAAAACGACCTTAATGAATATCATTGGGTGTCTAGATACACCCACAAATGGAACATATTATTTAAACGGAATATCTGTAAGTGATTTATCTGAAGATGAGCTAGCAAATATTCGTAATGATGAAATTGGATTTGTTTTTCAATCTTTTCATCTATTAGCTAGAAATTCAGCTTTGGATAACGTTATGTTGCCTCTTAAATATGCCGGAACAAATAAAAATGAAGCTTTGAAAAGATCTAACGAGGCTTTAGAAATGGTTGGACTATCAGATAGATCAAGCCATACACCAGCAGAATTATCTGGCGGCCAACAACAAAGAGTTGCAATAGCAAGAGCATTAGTAAATAAGCCAAGTATCCTATTTGCTGATGAGCCAACTGGAAATCTGGACTCAAAAACAGGTGCCGATGTTATGAATATTTTTAAGGAACTTAACAATAACGGACAGACTATAATACTTATTACACACGAGGATAGTATTGCAAAACAATCTAATAGAATTATTACTATTATGGATGGTCTGATAAAATCTGATATTAGGGAATGACATGAAACACTATAAATATACATTTTTATCACTAATGCTTTTAACCGCATGCGGTGGAGGAAATGATAATAAAGAAACACAGTTTTATAAAAAACAAGAAACAACTCCGCAGAGACTTGAGGTGTCTATAGAGGCTTCTGGTGTTATAGAAGCAATATCTTCAGTAGAAATAAAATCAAAAGCTTCTGGTGAGGTTTTATTTCTTGGTGCTGAGGTGGGTGATTTTGTTGATAAAGGTTTTATGCTTGCTCAGATAGATCAAAGAACTGCCAATAATATAGTAGATCAAACTGAATCAGATCTTGAAGCAGCTAAGGTTCGACTTTTAAATGCAGAATCTCAGTACGACAGAGGAATTGAACTTCATAAACAATCAAGTATTTCCGATAAGGATTTTGAAGATATAAAAGAAAATTATGCTCAAGCAAAGTCAACCTTAGTAAGAAATGAGGTTTCATTTGAAAATGCAAAAATTTCCTTGGATGACACAGAAGTAAAATCACCAATAGATGGAACCGTAATTTCTAGACCTGTTGAAGTAGGACAAGTTATTTCATCTCCAACATCTGCTTTTGGTGAGGGTAGTATCTTAATGACTATGGCAGATCTATCTAAAGTAAGAGTAAGGGCGCTTGTGGATGAAATTGATGTTGGAAAAGTTGAAATCGGACAATCAGTATCAATAAAGGTTGCAGCTTACAGAGATAAAGAGTTTATAGGAACAGTTACTAAAATTGAACCAAAAGCATATATACAACAAAACGTAACAACCTTTCCAGTTCTAATTGATATTGATAATGAAGAAAATTTATTATTAATTGGAATGAATACAGACGTTGTAATTCAAATTTTAGACAAAGATGTTTCTTTAAGCGTTCCAACCATGTCTTTGAGAACAAGAAAAGATATATACACTGCTGCAGCTATTCTAGATATTGAAAAAGAAACAATAGATAATTTTTTAAAAGATACTGTTGACGGCGAAAATTTTAATAAGTTTATAGTAATAAAAGATTCTAAGAAAGGTCCAAATCTATCTTGGGTTAAGGTTGGAGTTTCTGATTTATATAATGTTGAAGTTGTAGAAGGTCTTAACAAAGGAGATGTTGTTTACATACTTCCAAGTAAAAGTCTCTTTGATTATCAAGAACGTTTTAAAGAAAGGGTAAGCGGAAGCTTTAGTTTCGGATAATGTTAGTTGAAGAATCAGTAAAGTCAGCAATATCATCAATTAAAACAAATGGTGTCAGATCATTCCTTACAGCTTTAGCAATAATTATTGGCACAGCCGCAGTCATAGCTGTAATTGGCATTGGTTCTAGTGCTGAAAAGGCCTTAGAAGCAAGTATTGATGATTTAGGACCAAGAACTTTATCCATATTTCCTAGTCAAAGAAAAAGAGGTGGCATATCATCAGGTTTTAACCCATTAGTCTTAAAAGATGCAGAAGCACTAGCAAAAAATAAAGAGCATAACTGGTTAGTAGCTCCTGCAATGTCTGGCAATAGACAAGTGAAATACAGAAACTCAAATATGAGTGGAGAAATTAATGGATATTTACCAGTTAACTTTGAAGTAAGAGGTTTTGAGCTTGGTCATGGAAGACTATTTACTGAAAAAGAAAATCTTGGACGCAAAAGAGTTATTGTTTTGGGTTCAAAAGTTCCAGGTGAATTAAAAACTTCAGCAAAACAAATATTAAATAAAGAAATCCTAATCGCTGGTACTTCATACACAGTTATCGGTGTTTTAAGTGAGGAGGGTTCTACTGGTTGGCAAAATCCTGATGATGATTTGTATGTACCTCTTCTGACTGCTGCTCAGAGAATATTTGGAACTGATAGGTTGGGTTGGATTAATATTGGAATTTCAAATGATACTAATGTTGATTATGTAATGATGACTATTGAACAAATATTAAGACAAAAACATGATATTGGTCCTGGTGGAGAGAATGACTTTAGAATAAATGATTGGAGTCAGTTCTCAGACTTAAGAAGACAAGCAACTGGAATCTTTACTGCATTAATAGCTGGAATAGCTGGTATAAGCCTTATCGTAGGCGGGATAGGGGTTATGAATATTATGTTAGTTTCAGTAACAGAAAGGACTCGAGAAATAGGTTTAAGAAAAGCATTAGGTGCTACACAGAGATCAATAATGATGCAATTTATAATTGAAGCAGTTCTCCTATGTATCTTAGGCGGCTTGCTTGGAGTTTTTATTGGTACTTCTTTATTATTTCTATTCACATCTCTAAATGACTGGATATTCTATATGCCCATAAGTGCAATTATTGGATCTATTACATTCTCAGCTTTAGTGGGTTTATTCTTTGGAATTTGGCCAGCAAAAAGAGCAGCTAAGCTTGATCCAGCTGTTTCTTTAAGATATGAATAAACTCAAAGTAATTCAATTATTACCAGAACTAAACATAGGGGGAGTTGAAAGGGGAACCAAAGACTTCTCTAAAGCATTAGTTAAAAACGGTCATGAATCAATTGTCATTTCAAATGGCGGTATCTTTGAAGAAGACATTATTAAAAATGGCGGTAAACACATTAAACTCCCAATTCATAAAAAAAGTATTTTTTCATTACTTATATCAAAAAAACTTAGATCAATTTATGATCAAGAAAAACCAGATATTGTCCATGTAAGATCTAGAATGCCTGCTTGGATTAATTATTATGCATTTAAAAAATTAATAAAAAAACCAATTCTAATTTCAACATTTCATGGATTATACAGCACACCTTTATACAGCAGAGTTATGTCAAAAGTTGACCATATGATTGCAATATCTGAAACAGTTAAAAAATATATTATTGATACATATAAAGTAAATGAAAAAAATATTACAACCATATCTAGAGGCTGTGATACAAAACATTTTAATAAAACTGAACTTAACCAAGATTGGATTAATAAGTGGTTCAATGAATACCCAGAAACAAAGGACAAAATTATTATAACTCTCCCGACAAGAGTTTCAGCCTGGAAAGGAATAGATGACTTTCTTGAATTGATTTCAAAACTAGACCTTAATACTTTCCATGGACTTGTTGTTGGTCCAACATCACCATCAAAAGTAAAATATTTGAAATCACTAAAACAAAAAGCTCTAGATTTAAATATTTCTAAAAATATCACTTTCACAGGGCCAAGAGATGATATTAAAAATATTTACAAAATTTCTGATATTGTCTTTAACCTATCTGTAAAACCTGAACCATTTGGAAGAACCACAATCGAAGCCATAAGTTCTGGTTCAAAAGTTATAGGATGGGATCATGGTGGCACTAAAGAAATTCTTGAAGATCTCTTCCCAGAAGGTCTTGTTAAGCTGGGTGATATAAACGCGTTAAAAGATAAGGTTATTACAGTATCAAATAAGGATCATCCTTTTCCAAAAGAAAACACCTTTACGTCAGATAGAATGATAGATGAAACAATCAATTTATATCATCAATTATTAAGTAATGAATCATAGACCCCTTGTATTTGGGATATTTTTTCTTCAACACTAAATTCATTCGTAATAAATTCAAAAATAGCTTCTTGATTTAACAAATCAATATTATCTACATATTTTTCAACAAGGTTTTGAAGAGACTCTTGGTCATTTTTTTTAGCTAATAATTCTTGTGGGAGTATTAAATCCATATGACCAACGTCTGTTGATAGAACAGGTATCTCAAGATGGAGTGCTTCTAAAGCTACTCTTGGACCTCCTTCATCTCTTGAGGATACTATTAAAACAGAGGCATCCTGATAATAATCATAAAGTTCTTCTCTTTTAAGATTCTCAACTATTTTAATTTTTTCATCAAGATTTAATCTATTTATTAAACTTAATAAATTTCCCTTTTCTTTACCTGACCCAACAATCACAAGATTTGATTTGATATTAATCCATGATGCAATTAATAAATCAAAACCTTTAACCTTTTCTAGTCTACCAACAGCTAACGCATAATCATTTCCTCGAGAATTAAATTTTTTTAATTTTGGATACCACCAGTTTGATACGACTTTAGAGGTATTTTTAACTCCTTCAATAGATTTTTGACTCACCCCAATGACAAAATCAGATTTTTCATAAATACTTTTATTTTTTTTAATTCCATGAATAGTTGCAACATGTTTATATTTATTTTTATTTATTGACGTAATTATTGAAGTAGTTTTACTACCATGAGTATGAACAATATCAGGATCAATCTCTTTAAGTAACTTATTGAGTTTATATTTTCCAAATAGGGATCGTCTTCCAATATTTTTAATAGTATGAATAGTTATATTCTTATTAAAATTATTTGAAATTGATTTGTTAGTTATGAGAATTGGATTTTTAATTAATTCATTTGATAAGAGCTCATTTACATGTTGCTCTATGCCAGCAAAACTATCACTTAATACCAAATGAACAATTTTCATATTAATTTATTTAGCTCATATGCAACTTTTTCAACTTCTGCATATGGCTCGTTATAAATATTTTGCTTGTTAAGTTTCATTTTTGACATACCATCAACGATATTACCTTGTTCAATGTATCCAATTTTTTTATTAGAGATTAAATTATTAACAATTTGAACAACCTTATTATCATTTTTTTTAGATTTCATATCTATTAAGTAAGTATTTCCTTTGCATGAGAGACTCTCATAAATCATATTGACACTATCTCTAGTTATTAACTTTAATGAGGCTTTATGAAGGATTCTTTCAAATGAATTTGAATCATCTTGAAAGTCGCAAAACGTAATATCTTTATTTTCTAATGCTAAATCTTTTAACATTTTATTTATAGAAGCAGGAGTTCTTCTAGAATTAAAAATATAGACATCTTTATTAGGATGTATAGATATAAAATAGTTAATCTGAAACACTATATTAGTTTCATTAAACTTATAATGATTATTTTTGCCTCCAACGGCAATCATAATTAAATCTTGATCAGGCTCATCCAATGAAACTTTTGATAGAGAACCCTCAAATAAAATAAGGTTTTTACAACTTTTTAATTTATTCTCATCATGAAAAGGAGCACAAATAATATCAAATTTATTTTTTTTAAATGAAGGTGCTAGTATGGCAATATTCTTTGTATGAACCTTCTGATATTTTTTAACATCTATTAAAAATGGATACGTCTTATGACCTGCACCAATAATAATGTCATAGTGCTGTTCTTTAACATCATCTATATATCTAAAAAAAGGAAAAAAACCTTTTACAGTTCTTTCATCTATATTTAATTCTTTAATTTTTGAAAGCTCATCAAGAAGCACTTTTACCTGTTTTTCATGACCAATATTATTATCTTTGATCCAAAGTATATTCATTTTAAAAAACCATTATCTATACATTAAATTATACATGGGATAAAGTCTCCAAAATCACATTAAAACAATGAATGACAAAAAAACCATAGAATCGCTGGCAAATACACTCATTTCACAATATGGCGATGACGCGGAAACTGTAGCAATGCTCAGAGCTGCAGAACATGCTGCTGAATACAATGAAGACGAATGGATTAAGTGGGAGAAGGTAATTTTATATATTCAGAAAATGAATCAATCACCAGAGCTTGATGGTTAGAATTTATAAAAGGCTAAAAAAGGGTTAATCTATACTAATGAAATTAAAGTTTATTTCAAAAAACAATATAAACATATTCATTTCATCACTAGGGGCTTTTTTATGTATGTTTTTAATTGCATATTTTAATTCCATAGATGAGACAAATATTTGGTTAATTCCTCCCTTTGGAGCAAGTTTAGTATTAGTTATGGCTGTTCATGATAGTCCTCTAGCAAAACCTAGAAATGTTTTTTTTGGTCATGTTCTTTCGGCATCATCAGGAGTGTTAATGTTTTATTTCCTTGGAGATTCACCATTATCTATATCCTTGGGCGTAGCTTTAGCAATAATGTTAATGTTGCTTACAAAGACAACTCACCCTCCAGCAGGAGCAAACCCGGTAATAGCAATTTTGGGGGCTAAATCATTTGAATTCGTTATAATGCCTGTTGCGATAGGAGCTTCATTTATAATAATTTTTGCTTTGCTCTATAACAAATTGATGAATAGATAACTAAAGCATTGATGTTGATAAAAAAGAATGGGAAAAATTGAAAATACTATTAAAAATTTATTGATTGATGCTTTTAATCCGTCTGTACTTTCTGTTATTAACGAAAGCTACATGCATAATGTACCTGATGGCTCTGAAAGTCATTTTAAGATAGTTTTGGTAAGCGATAATTTTAAAAATATTAAAGAGATAGAGAGACATCAAGCAGTCTACAAAGCCCTTAACAATGTAAT
>Ga0208130_1000827_pt1 | contig 15590 bp, 14 predicted proteins | sample ETNtaG_31_FD_185771 | JGI IMG/M metagenome (GOLD analysis project Ga0208130, IMG submission 185771) | Marine microbial and viral communities from oxygen minimum zone, Eastern Pacific Ocean - ETNP201310SV78 (SPAdes) (version 2) | ecosystem: Environmental > Aquatic > Marine > Oceanic ...
CGGTCACAAAGCCGCTACTCGACTGCCAAATATCGTAGTTTTGTGTCTATGTGGTCAATCCATAGAGTCGCTCGACCTTATCGCGGAGATATTCTACGAATGCATCTGGAGATGGCGGCGAACCGGTCGCCTCCTCAATTAAGGCGGCTGGCTCAAGGATACTCCCTCGCGCGTGCACGCGCGCGCGCATCCAGTCCAGAATAGGCGCGAAGTCTCCATTGCGGATTTGCTCATCATGATCTGGAAGCTCTTCTCGTGCCTTGGCAAGAAGTTGAGCTGCGTAGAGGTTTCCGAGCGTATAGGTCGGGAAATACCCGAAGGCACCCATAGACCAGTGTATGTCTTGTAGAACTCCGAGGGTTCGATTTGGTGCTCTGATTCCTAGGAATTCTTCGTACATATCGTCCCAAACATCAGGGAGGTCGTCGACTTCGATTTCACCTGCAATTAACCTCTTCTCGACTTCATATCGAATCATTATGTGAAGATTGTAGGTAGCCTCGTCAGCTTCTACACGGATCAAACTAGGCTCGACTAGATTAACAGCCCTCCAAAGATCTTCTGCACTAACTCCGTCCATATTTTCTGGGAAGTTTTCCTTCCAAATCGGCAATACCCATTCACAGAATTCCCTGCTACGACCAACTTGATTCTCGAATAGTCTACTTTGACTTTCATGTACACCCAGTCCATTAGCCTGTCCAGCAGGTTGGAAGTCTAGGTTGCGCGGCCTACCTTGTTCGTACAGACCGTGCCCCGTCTCGTGCATTGATCCGTATAGCGACCCAAATGGATCACTCTCCGAATACCGAGTAGTCCAACGTACATCGTCAGGATTTGGGCCACCACAGAACGGGTGAGTAGATGCATCACGACGTCCCGCAGCAAAGTCAAAGCCAAGGGCTTCAGAGACAGATTGCGAAAGAGCTTCTTGCCCTGACTGGCTCCAAGAATTGTTCTCGATGAAACTCATTTCTGGGCGCTCCCCTCGCTCAACGACCGCCTTTACAAGGGGCGCAACATTCTCTCTTAATCCAGCGAATAAGGGATCGACACGTGACACACTGAGACCGGATTCATAGATATCCAAAAGAGCATCGTATCGAAGCTCCTCATATCCCAAATAGTCGGCTTTTTGTCGAGCCAAGTCAACCATTTTTGCAAGGTCGTCTCGAAAAATCGAGAAATCGTCCTCTGCTCTAGCCTTCTGCCAAGATATCAGAGATTGGGATTTGTGCTTTGCCATCTCTTCGACGAATTCAGTTGGTAGTTTTGTGGCTTTATCATACGAGTCACGCGCCAGCCGAACGTTAGCTACTTGCACCTCATTTAGATTGTCGCGGCCCTCCAACTCAATGAGTAATTCTCCAATTCTAGGATTAGTTGTCGATTCGTGTCCAGTTTTTGACATCCAAGCCAATTGTTCGGCTCTGAGCGCAGCAGCTTTTGGGGGCATCAATACTTCCTGATCCCAACCGAGTAAACTACCAATTTGTGAAATTAAGTCAATGTTCTTCAGACGTTCAAGTAACTCATCGTAAGCGTCCATGTAAGCACCGAGTCGACGCCCCTCATCAAACCCTTCGATACGGCCTATTCAAAATCGTATTTCTCAATTTTTGTCCTTTTTCCTTCGCACTATGCGTCAGAACTCTCTTGAGTAGTTGAGCACGCGCGTAGCGCGTGTCTCGACCCACCACCAGTCTTCTATTGGCGCTGTTATTCACAGCCCCAATGTTATCAGGTTGTTTTGGTGATGGCATAAATATTGGAGATTCGGAAGACTCTGAACATTGGCTTCCTTCCGTTGAAGAACGGGAAAATTTGGTTTATGATAACAGTGATGTATTCAGTCGAGTATCCTGGAATGGAACATATGGAATCGATATTGTACGTTCGATTTACGTCTCTGTTCCAACAATTACAACCGCTGACGGAGGAGCAGGTGTAACTGGCGGTGCAGAGGTGCATCTCGGACTTTGGCTCCCTCAGATAGAAGGCTGCGATTACGATGCAACAGAACTTTCTGAAGAATGCAAAGTACCCGTAATCGCTGAAATTGGCCCATATTATGACGACGGGGATGTCGATGCACTAACTCCCGCGAATCGTCTAGGTCGATTCTTAATCGAGAACTACGTTCCACACGGATATGGGGTTGCTCAGGTTAGCGTATTTGGTACCGGCAACTCAAATCATTGCATGGATCTAATGGGCCTAGATGAGCAGGAGGGTATACACGCCGCCATCGAGTATCTAGGAAGCGCCCCATTTTCGAATGGTGCTGTCGGAATAATCGGTAAATCCTACGACGGCTCAACTCCATGGGAGGCTGCAGCGATGGGTTCTGAATATCTGAAAACCATCGTTCCTATGTCCGGACTTATTGGAGTACAGGACCTCATGTGGCGTAATGGCAGCATGGAAGCTAGAGGAGCCATAATGCACAACGGAGTATACGGCAGTTTTGGACTAGATGGAGACTCAGGAGATATTGAAAATGCATGCGAAGGTTATGTCGAAGGCTACTATGCTGGACCATTGGCCTACGTTACGGGAGATAACTTGGCTTGGTTAGGTTCGGATTATTGGGAAGAACGGCACTTCCTTGAGCGAGCAATTCAAAATTACAAGGGATCTGTATACATCATTCATGGTTTGCAAGATTGGAACGTAGACCCACACATGGCCTTCCCTGTACATCGTATGATGGAAGATGCCGGCTTCGAAGTAAAGGGGCTTTACGGTCAATGGGGGCATGATTACCCCGACCGAATGAGCGGCCATCAAGGGCTTTCAAGCGGCCGCGGTGGAGAAGCCTTTCCATTCACTTTGAGATGGGACTGGGCTGACGATTTACTGGAATGGTTCGATTACTATCTCTTGGAAAAAGGGCCACAGCCGAGATTGATTGCTGAGGTTCAGGACAATATGGGTGGCTGGAGGGTAGAAGAGACATATCCACCAGCCAACCAAGACTGGATTCGATTCGGAATGGATGAATGCAATATAATCGGTGGGGGAGAGACAATTTCGTCTAGTTCGTTCATGAGAATCGAATGTCCAGAATTCGAAGAGGACACTCGAATAGTAGGGACACCAACCTTCCACGTAGATGCAACCGTGTCCGCATTCTCTACCAGTGGCCATCTATTCGTCGAGATGGTTCAGTCTAGCAATGACATGCATCTCGGACACGCAGTAATGGATCTTCGATTCCATGCCGGCGGAAAAGATGGAGAAGTGCTTGGACCCGGAGAAACGGTCAATGCAAAGATGGAATTCTTTGGAATGGATGTATTGATTCCTGCCGGCGACGGAATTCATCTCATTATCACTCAAACCGGTGAGGACTACATCCCAAGTCCTGTATCTATGCAATCAGTAACCGTTGGTGTAGGTGCAACTAGCATACTTTCTCTCTCAACTGTTAATCGCGGTTGCGATGATTTGTTTATGCCACCTATGATGACCGACCCCTACCCTCAATGCGTTGTGGAGGATTAATCCAATGGGACCTCCCTCTAGTAAGGTCAACATTGCTGTCGCTGACCGCATTTTGTTACATCTTTGGGAACAGGACCATCAGGCAGATCACTATTTGGTAAGTCGTGAAGTTACTAGGCCAGGCATAGCTGAAATTTGTGCACTTCATCCTCCGAATGTCTCACGAACAATGCGTGAATTGGCAACCGATGGAATGGTAAGTGAACACACTAGAGTAGTCCGAGGAGATGAGCGTAGACAGAAGACTTGGCAATTGACAGAAGAAGGCCGAGACAATATACAACACAGATTAACAGAACTACGATCCACCAAAGTACTGTTACGAGAACGTAACGGGGATCTCCTAGAGGTACGAGCGGATGAGGCAGGCTCTCGCTTGGAGACAGGACTTACTCTGTTACAAGTATTGATGCACGCCCAACACGAAGGTGTACTCAACTTCGGCGATATTCGATTTGGTGCAATCGTTCGAACCGACCCAGACGAATCACGGACGCCGGGTTCTCTGAAGTTACTCTCAGGGGCTCACTCGACATATCACACAAGACCACCAGAAACTCGTACGGTTCATGGAAGAGATAGTGAGGTTGCTGCACTAGACGAATGGTTCGCAGGCAATGCATCTATGGCGGTTATATCGGGTATAGCTGGATGTGGAAAAACCACCCTGACAAGCCATTGGCTTGAACTAGCCCTAGAAAAAAATCCTAAACTCGATGTGATGTATTACCCCTGTCAGCCTTGGGATAGTAGCTTAGGTATCGCAACGAGTCTTTTACACAGGCTGGAAATTAATTCCGACGAGGATAATCAAGATCCATACGGAGTCTTGGATAGCCTTCCGATGAAGCCTGGAGCACATCTAGATCTCGATCAATATCGTCGCCGTCTAATTGCTCATTTACTAGACGAAGAAGGTAAACGAGGAGGGAGAGGTGACGATTTCCTTGTCATACTGGACGATGTTCACAACCTAACTTCAGATGGTAACTATTTGTTCGGTGCTCTTCTTCAGGTAGCAGAATCGAGCAATATGCGATTACTTCTGGTGTCCAGAACTAATTTGGCATTCTACGACCGCCGAGATGTGCATACTCGCGGTAGGGTCGTCGAACTCAGATTGACTGGACTTTCGTTGGAGGAAGTCGCCGAATGGATTGCTTCAATTAACCTACCATCAGAAGCTCCGGCGGAAGAAATTCACCGAGCTACAGGAGGTCATCCCCTTGCCGTCGAACTTCTAGAATTATACGGTCAGACACTACACGATGATTGGCTCAGATTCCTAGATGAGGAAATTCTAGATGTTCTACCAGAAGACCATCGGGAACTACTCGCACTGCTGGCAGTAGCTGACCGACCCATTCCCTGGGAAAAATTGGCATTAGCAGCAGGATATAATGGAAAGCCACCAGAAGCACTAATCGCTCGCGGTTTAATGCTGGAACTCGAGAGTGGAATGTGGTTACATGAAGCCCTGCGTTCACGTCTTCTAAGAGAGGTTGGCCGACCACTTGAAGAGCGGGCAACAAAACTGAGAGAATCAGTTTGATTATGCCATGTGTCGATCAAGCCATTGGTCGAACATTGGTTTTGGCATGGCTCCAGCTTGCTGATCTACCAATTGTCCGTTGTGGAATAGAAGCAAGGCTGGAATTCCACGAATGCCGAATTTTCCAGCCGATAGAGGGTTAATGTCTGTGTTGACCTTTGCAATTGTCATCTCTCGCTCACCAGATAATTGCTCAAGTACAGGCGCAATCATCTTACACGGTCCACACCAAGGTGCCCAGAAGTCAACTAAGACCCATTCATCGCTCGCTGTTACTGCGTCAAAATCACCATCGCTCGCTTCAATCAGCCTTCCCATTATGTCGCCCCATAGTTCGTGAGGATAGCGGTTTTATCAATGCTAGTGTCTTAGTTTGAGTGATAACTGTTGAGAACCCCCTTCCACTCGCGAAGATTGAGGGGAGTATCATCGAAATCACTCCAAGCATTCTGACAGCCGATTTCGCCCGTCTCGGCGAGACACTGGAAGAGGCAGTAGATGCGGGAATAAATTGGATTCACATGGACGTAATGGACGGTAATTGGGTTGTCAACAAGACAATCACTTTCGGACCTGCACTCATTCGCTCAATTCGAGATAGGGTTGGCCCGAATGTCTTCATCGATTGTCACTTAATGATAACAAACGCCGAACAAACATGGATGCAGTATGTCGATGCAGGTGTAGACCTAGTAATCGCTCACATCGAGGCTATCGACAACCCGGCTGCACTAATATCCTCTATACAAGCGGCTGGCTGTCAGGCAGGATTAGTCCTAAATCCTGATACTCCAACAAATACAATTCTACCCTATCTCTCAGATTTAGACCTAGTATTGGTGATGTCAGTAGTCCCTGGAAAGGGAGGCCAATCCTTCATGCCAGAAGTAGAAGACAAGGTAAGAGAATTCCGTGCAGCTATCGATCGACAGATAAGTGATGGTGGAAGGATAACAAAATTGATGATTGATGGCGGTATAAAGCACCATAACTCCGCCATGGTTTCAGATTGGGGAATCGATGTGGCAGTAGTCGGAAGCGGTCTCATTAATGACAAAGCCAGTATTGCAGAAAATCTCGCAGAAATCAATACGGCCATGGGGCTTTGATTGGTTCGCCCGCGCGAGCATTAAAATCACAGCGACCCGAGCAGGTGATTGATGGTCACGGAGCAGTGGGTAGTTGAGGAAGTTCTGAAAGTAGTTCCAGATGCTATCGTAGAAGCCAAGGACTTGCACGGGAGTGGCGACCACTTCCATGTTCGAGTGATATCAGAGAGTTACGAAGGAGTTCGTCCATTACAGAGACAACGCCCAATTCTTAGCCACTTCAAGCCATTTATCGCACAAAACACCGTGCACGCCTTGGATTTGAAATGCATGACGCCAGAACAGGCAGAGGATTCAGGTGACACCTCTTTTGACCCCCACGGGGAAAAAGAAATGCAATTCTTTGGAGTGCATATCCGCCGACCTGATCAGGAGTGATACAATGAGTTTTAATTGGACCCCAGACGAACTTGATGCCCTAGTTAACGAACACAGAATAGTTCTCTTCATGAAAGGAACACCAGAACAACCACAATGCGGATTTAGCAATAGGGCCGCAACGGTATTGAATCAACTCGGCGAACCTTTCGCAAGTGTGAATGTACTCGCTGATCCACGAGCAATCCCATCCGTTTGTACCTGGGCAGACTTTCCAACAATGCCTCAAATATACATTCACGGAGAACTCATCGGCGGGTCTGATATCGCGCTCGAAATGTCTCAATCCGGAGAACTTCAGCAAATGATTGCCGATGGCGATGCAGCCTCTGAGTGAGGTGATTAAATGTCGACGGTGGAAGACCGTCGCACTATGATTATCGCACTTGCAGGTGCGACGGCGATTTCATTCGCCCCTCTTCTGTATATTCGCTCTGATACGACAGCATTAACCGGTGCATTCTATCGAATGTTCTACGCTCTTCCTATTTTGGGAGTATTGGTATTGTTATCCAAAAAGGAAGACGCTAGAGATAAAAATTCTCGATGGCTTGCGTTTGGCGCTGGCATCCTATTAGCAATCGATTTCGCAGGATATCATACTGCAATCGATTATATTGGTAGCGGAATTGCAACAATGATTGGTAACTCTCAGGTAATTATCGTCACATTGGCGAGTTGGTGGCTATTTGGTGAACGCCCAAATCGCTTCATTCTTCTTTCATTACCAATGGTAATGCTCGGGTTATTACTTATTTCTGGAATCTGGGATGACAATCCCTTTGGCGATGATCCGGTAAAGGGCGTAATCGGAGGAATGGTAGCAGCAGTGTTTTACTCCTCCTTCTTAATTGCTTATCGTCAATCGAATAGGATTGCAGCGCCAGCAGTAAATGCACAATTCGATGCCACCGCCGGAGCAGCCCTTGGGATTCTAATTCTAGGCACTATACCTCCAACCTCCCTAGGAATTGAAGCAATCGATCATTCCATTACTTGGCCGAGTCATGGTTGGTTGCTATTTCTAGCAATATTTTGCCAAGTAATCGGTTGGATTGCTATTACCTACGCTCTCCCTAGACTTCCGGCCGCCCACACCTCTTTCGCAGTGCTATTGCAACCGGTACTGACCATCATTTGGGGTGTGATCATACTCAATGAATCTCCATCCTTACAACAATCTGCAGGAATGGTACTAATCTTCGCCGCAATCATAGCAGTTACACTGTTTGGAGCTACTGAGCAATCAACACCCTCAATTGAGAATTTAGAATCCTAAATCATTGGATAAAGCCTTCGCGTACCCCGAATAGGTGTACAGGGCGAGAGACACAAGCGAGGGGATGGGATGCACTCAGCGAGAACCTCAACGGCCCCGTACGGCAAGACTTTGCAGCAGACGATAGATAATCGTTGTGCGAAATAGGCCTCTATGCCCCAATAACGCTATACTGAGGCGGAGTTTATTGATTTCATCAATACATTTGATTTGTTTGCATAATCGTCAGGAATTAACAATTTCATTCGACTGTAAGTACCTCGGGTCCACCTTCTGTAATCCAAACTGTGTGCTCGTATTGGCCCACTAGCCCACGATCTTCGCAGCGTAGAGCAGCATATGTTTCGAGGAATCTAATCGAGATTAATTTCTTCACTAATGCATTCCATTTCTTGCGTAGAGTTTCTTCCTCTTCCCCTGGAAACGGCTTCTCTAGCAGAGGATATGCCCATCGTTCAGCGAATGGAAGGGTATGGTAGCGCTCTTCGATGTACCTCGCCATTGTCGCACCGATTGGTTTGAGTTTATTTTTCGCCATTGCCTTGCGTATTGTTATGTTTCCTGTGACTCTGTAGATGTTACTGGAATTACTAGGAGGGATATTCTCAACCATTCCTGATTTTCCTGTTGTGTTAAACGGCTCAACTGCGTATATCGAACCTAATTCAACCTCGCCTTTGAATCCTGGATTTTCAGCACCACATGCATGGGCAGGAATGGAAGTGCCTGCATGTAGGTTCCAACGAGTCAATTCATGTCCACATAGGTTACGAATAGGCTCGAAGCCTGCGTCTTTGTGAACCTGTTCTGCAGCGGCACCGATTTCATGCCACGGGGTTCCTGGATGCATCTTCTCAATCGACGCATCCCTTGCTTCCTGTGCTGCCTTAATTTGCTCTGTATGTTTGCCGCCATTGCCAACTTCAATCGTCATGGCATTATCCGCAATTGCTCCGGCAACATGAACTCCAACATCGAGTTTCACCAAGTCACCTTTCTGAAAAACCATCTCATCCTCCCAACCCTTAGGAGTAGTAAGTTGATGGTTACTTGTGTAGTGGGCAGCAATGTCATTTACAGAAATAGTAACAGGAAATGCAGGCGTTCCACCGTGCCTGCGGATGAACCGCTCCGCTGAGTCAATAACCTCGTCCCAAGCCTTACCTGCGACAATCTCTCCTTTGATTCCTTCAAGGGTTCGTCGAGCTACATGCCCGGCGTCTCGCCATTGTTTGAGATCCGACTCTTCCACCATAACAAAACCTCATCAGTCGGAACTATTCCTTCTCTCAGCACCTCTATGCTCGCGTTATCGGATGAATCACAGACCGAATACCATGCTATCAAAGTACTGGGCGAGCCTCCGGGCGTTTTTCCTTCTACTAAACCAACTTCATGACCGGCTTTTTCTAAAATATCAACAGCATCAGGACAGTTGGACTCCGGTTCGGTACCGCTAATATTTGCGGAGGTTGCTGTAAGCGGACCAGTGGCTCGCAGTAGTGCTTTTGCGACAGGATGGGCTACTACTCGTATGGCAATTTTATCCCCTCCCAGCCGACTATCAAGAGCCTCTTTTGCTGGAAGTAGTAAAGTTAGAGAACCCTCTGGAAATGAAGCCAATAGATCAGGAATCTCATCAGTTAACTCAACCAGATCAGAAGCCTGTTCTAAATCGGCCACACCAATACTTACGGGCATATGAGATGGCCTGTTTTTGATTGCATACAAACCATCCAATGCGGTGTTTGTTGGTAGACAACCTAGAGCTGGTTGGGTTGAGGTGGGGTAGACAACACAACCTCCAGAAGCAACTATCGATTGAGCCTTGGGAGTAATTATCTTCGAATCTGCAGCCAAACTTTGACCCTCCTCACTTGATGTGTTTCCGATTTGCGGGAGGCAAAGAATCTGCATGTGCGACTATAGATCCGACATGTAAGTCAATATTCGATTGGTGAGTGTGTCTTTGAGAAATCCGCGCTAATTCCCTAATTCCTTGAATTATGTTTAGTATTGGAATAAGAAAAATCAACTTCCTCCTCGCGCGTTGATCCCACATTTGGCTAGTCATCGCTGAACCGTCTTCAGCAAGTACAGCGATACCGAACATTCTCTGACCTAATGAGCGAGAATACCTAAGTCCAGTCCATCGCCAGTATAACCAATGTGCACCGAGAATTAATGACGCCATTGCTAGCGAATAGTCAAAGTTGGAAGAACCCCAGATAGTTAGATTCCATGCATCAATAATTTGCCCTCTGGTAGCCACCATCAATATGGTTGTGACAATTACAATATCGACTGATAGTGCAGCGATTCTACGGACCCCAGAGGCTAGAATAGTGCCTTCGGGAACAGGCCAATGCCCACCTTCCTCAGCCGTTACGATTTGCTTTGCAAGCGTCCCTCCCCCTTGTAGGGAGATTGGCGAATCGTGGTCACCCATGCTAATCCTCAACCCATGCCGAGAATGTGCCACGCCTCAAGGTTACGATTACGTATGTAATCCAACCATGAAGCCCAAGTCTCGTCATTTCGAAGTGTATCCGGGTCTCCAATTACTATTAATCCACGTTTTGCTCTTGTTAAAGCGACGTTCAGACGTCTTGCATCTGAGAGGAATCCAACAATTCCATCCGAATTCGAGCGTACGCAGGAGAAGATGATGACTTCCTTTTCCCTGCCCTGATAACCATCAACGGTGTGAACTTCAACTGAATCATTTCGTTCTGGTAGGGCATCACGAATCGCTCTAACTTGACCAGCATAAGGTGTAATGATTCCAATATTAGTCTCTTCTAAATCTCCTGCTTGTAATAGATTTTCAAGTATTTTTGCAACCCAACCAGCCTCTGCAGGATTTTCTTTCGAAGCCCCATCAGGTGATAGTAACTCATCTCCATTGACTGGCAGAAATGCCATTGGAACTTCCCAATCATTCCAAAGTAGCCCTGCAGGATTAGGCCTATCGGCTGCCGTGATGCCATCGACTAACCGTCCTTCGTAGAAGGTGCGGTTAGGGAAATCAGAGATTGCAGGATGCATTCTATATTGTGTATCAAGTAACATTGGTTCGATTCCCATAGCGACTAGTCTTTCGAATAAAGAACGCCGTAGACCTCCGTTTTCTGCCCTACGGCTAATTACTGTTGGAGGTAGTTGCCGATGGTCTCCAACCAAGACGATTTGTCTTGCCCCTCGAACAAGAGGCACAAGGCTAGCGGGCTCTGTTGCTTGAGTTGCCTCATCGAGCAAAACACGAGTAAATTTCCTACCATCCAATAGTTGGTGTCCTACACCGATGCAAGTGCAACAGAGGACTTGAGCTCGATCTAAAATATCATCGCGCATTTGTCGCTCGATACGTCTAACCTCTTTCCAACCACGATTCAAATCTCGGTGAGCCAAGCCTTTCTCTTTGCCTTTCATCCCTGGAATACGTCGTGCCAATTTTTCATTCAATTCCAAATGCTCCTCAAGGTCACGGCGAAGTGGATGACTCTCCATCTGAGCATCGACGGTAGCTTCTCGCAATGATTCCCTAACCTTGACCGGCTGACCGAGTCTAACCGCACTTACACCTAGACCAAGGAGCCCCTCGAGCAGATTGTCTACAGCTACATTTGAGTCAGCGACGGCTAGAATGGTCCCCACGTTTTGACTTGACCAAGATTGTAGAATTCGTACTGCGGTGTGGGTTTTTCCGGTACCAGGGGGACCTTGAATTAAGGTCAACCGCTGAGATATTGCGGCTTCGCAGGCCACTTTTTGTGATTCGTTAAGTCCTTCAGGTCTGCTCGCTGGCCTTCGATTTGCTCCGCCTAATTCTGGACCTAGACCTGCAGTCCCCACTGGGTCGTGAACTAATCCCAGAAGTAAGTCTCTAAGTGGTGCACCCCCCTCCTCTTCGAAAATAGAATTCAGTGCATCCCGCATTCGATCGAAGGCTACCTTATTGGCGGCTCGATCTATCCTCCAATATCCACTACGAACTCCACTCGGTAATTCTGGCAAGACTATTCGAATACGATTCCGTGAACGATCCGATACTATCGCCTCAATCGGTTTCTCACCGATTGGGTCACCCCGACTCAACATGACTATGTCTCCCTGACGAAATCGGTGTTGACCCATATCTGCCCGTCCATCTAACTCTAGTTTGACAATCCTCTGCCCGAATAGCCATCCATCCGGTCGAGCCCTCAAATCGAATAGAGCCAATCCGTGAGCGGCTAACTTCGCGCGCGACCAATTACGCAATCTTTCATCGGTTGCATCCAATTCATCGTCCAATTCCCATTGAATTAATGGTAGATATGCCTCATGATGATCTTGGCTACGAGTGAACCTCGCAGGGAGCTCGCCGCCAGATTCCATATCACCACTGCAACAGCGGCGACACATCAGATTTCGCAAACACTGGAATCCTAATCGCTGAAGGATGTAGTTTACAACAGGACGTGAGGGTTATACGCAGAACGCGGCCGAAAGGGCTCATCTTTGGTGACTTGAGATGGTATTTGACAAGTTCAAAGGCTGGCGAAAGAAAGAAGCCGGTCTAACCATAGAATGCCCCCTTTGTCAAACAAAAAATCCCGAAGATGCTTTGGAATGCTCCCAATGTATGTACCAATTAGGTAAGGCCGGCTTTGAACAAGTCGCATCGATTGACGAGAAGGAAGCCGGAAGTTTATTCGATGAACTACTCGCTGATGTTGAGGAAGATGAAGAGGACCAAGTAATCGACTGGTCAAAGGGTACATTCACCATGGATGACGTCACAATAGATGTCGAACAATATGGCGATGATGATGGAATAAAACTCAGTGACAACCCAACTTTTGCAATGACCGTCGACCATCCAGATCCCGTTGATGAGGATGAGGAAGATGATTACCAATTGACATCTTCAGACGCTCCAAAATTCGTAACAAAATTTGAAATTCCCGAAACAGAATTAGAGCCGCTAGAAGAAATTCAGCCTAAGCAAGTAGAATTGATACAACCAATTGCAGCCACACCAGAGACTCCGCCGATTGTTTCGGCTACTGAAAAATCGGAAGACAATAGTGAGTTTTTGGATAGTGAGCAAATCTCAGAAGTTGAGAATCAAGGCGAACAGATGGCGGAACAAGAGACAACTCCAGAAGTGGAAGAAGAAGCTCAGGAGATTAGTGAGGAGGAAAAATTACTCAGTCTAAAGAAGGTGGAACTGGTCGAAATAGCCTCGAAAAAAGGTCTAGCGACCTCTGGGACCAAAGCAGAATTAGTTTCTCGAATTGTAGACACTGAGTCGCTGATAGAAGATGAAGTAGAACCCGAAATTCAGGAAGAAATAGTTGCTGAGCCAGAACCCGCACCACCTACGCCAATCGCAGTACCTTCCACACCAGCAGGATTACCAATTCCCCCACCAGTATCGGCTAGGCCGGTAGACCCAATGGACGCCGTATTCGATGGTAATACACCGGAACCAATCGTCCCCGCCATACCACCACCGCCAAAAATACCTCAAATACCGAAATTACCTCATATAGAAGAAGTAAATTCTGGCGAAGATCAATCTATGAGCAACGGAATTTGGCCTTGGCCTCAGCAGGAAGAATGGTCCAATCGGGATGTTGCATTGAAAATCAAAGAGGCCATGGAAGCTGCAAAGAGCCGTAACATGGCACATTGCACGGTATTGTTGGACGAGGTAGGGCCTCATCTTGGTGACCGAACAAAACTAATCTATCCTGTTGGTGCGCTATTACAAAGAATAGGTAGAGCCGCAGCGGTCGATAGAATGTTAGAAGTAGCTATGAAAAATTCTCCTGAAGACCCTCATGTTCAGACTGCAAAGGCCAAGTTAAGACCGTAATTCATCACGCCGCAGACCTCATTCGTTCAGTACTCTGAGGCAATATTATGCAGCGACGCGCGACGACGACTATCCAAGTCGACGACGACCTAATTATGCGACCTGCAAATACAACTCATACCAACAACCTACTGGAGGCGTTCGAGGAAACTTGGCCTGAGGTTAGCAGAGCTATGCCTTGGATTCTTCCAGAGAAGGATATTGAGCCGCAATTGGCCGATTTCCTTGATGAAACGGAGCGGACTGGAAGAGTAGGTCGAATGCACCATTGGATACTTATTCGACCTTGGGATGAGACGGTCCTCGGGCTTTTAGGATTCGACAGGGTTACACGCTCAGGAATTGCTGAATGGAATCTTGGATATTGGGTACGATCTTCGGAACAAAGGAGAGGTATTGCCAGCCGTGCAATTGAGGCAGCTTTGTCTTGGCTAGCTGAATTAGAGCCGGTATCAGTTGAGCTAAAAGTCGACCCGAATAATGCGGCGGGAAAAAGGACTGTAGAGAGAACGGTTAGGCGATGGAAGGGTAGTCGCTGTGTAGCTGGAGATTCGGCGATAACGGTCGCTGGAGTCCGTACTATACACGAATGCCACCTCATTGAAATTAGACCCTAATCCGGTCCTCTTAGAGGACCGGTCTCCAACGCGACCATTCAAATCGGTCGGTATGTTCGCAAGTCTGCCCAAAGGGCAGGTGTTAGCGATGTCAATCAATCACAGACAACGACTTCCGGACATCGACTCAGAGGAAACCGATGAGTGGCTGGAAGCCCTGCGTTCGGTAGTCGAAGCTCATGGTGTTGAGCGAGCGCGTTTGCTATTACACGAATTGATGGCAGAGTCCGAAGACCTAGATGTGAAAATCGCTCCAATTGCCAAAACCCCCTACGTCAATACCATCTCTTGGGACCAACAACCATCATACCCCGGAAATCTTGAAAACGAGCGAGAAATCCAGAACTCAATTCTTTGGAATTCCGCTCTTATGGTCTCAGATGCGAATCGTAGAATCGATGGACTTGGGGGGCACATCTCCACTTATGCCTCCTCCTCAACGCTTTACGAAGTAGGATTCAACCATGTATTTCATGGCAAGGATAGCAATGGTATTGGAGATGCTCTCTACATCCAAGGCCATGGAAGCCCCGGGATTTATGCTAGAGCTTTCCTAGAGGGAAGGCTGACCCGTGAACAATTGGCTAACTTCCGTCAAGAAGCATTTGCCGATGGCCTCTCTTCCTATCCGCACCCTCGATTGATGGCTGATTTCTGGGAGTATCCAACAGTCTCGATGGGGCTCGGGCCCTTGGGTGCGGTGATGCATGCTCGATTTTGGAAATACCTTCACAATCGAGGCTTGGCCGATACATCAGAATCGACAGTCTTCGCTTTCCTAGGAGATGGTGAGATGGACGAGCCGGAATCCATCGCCGCAATCGCGGTTGCTGGCAGGGAAAAATTGGACAACCTAATCACAATCGTAAATTGTAATCTGCAACGATTGGACGGACCCGTTCGCGGGAACGCCAAGATAGTTCAGGAATTAGAAGGGCTCTATCGAGGAGCCGGCTGGGAGGTATTCAAGGTCCTCTGGGATTCTAATTGGGATCGACTATTTGCTCAAGATCGAGACGGGTTGTTACTCGCTCGTCTTGAAGAAATTACAGATGGCGATTTCCAACGCATGAGCACTCTAGAACCAGCAGAATTCCGAAATGAATTATTCGCCGGTAATCCGAAATTGGTAGAAATGGGACAAAACATATCCGACCAAGAAATCGGTCTATTGCGAAGGGGCGGTCATGACCCAATAAAGGTCTGGGCAGCTTATCATGCGGCCAAACAGTCGGACAAACCTGCAGTAATTCTAGCCCATACAGTGAAGGGTTGGGGAATC
>Ga0208130_1000828_pt1 | contig 15581 bp, 17 predicted proteins | sample ETNtaG_31_FD_185771 | JGI IMG/M metagenome (GOLD analysis project Ga0208130, IMG submission 185771) | Marine microbial and viral communities from oxygen minimum zone, Eastern Pacific Ocean - ETNP201310SV78 (SPAdes) (version 2) | ecosystem: Environmental > Aquatic > Marine > Oceanic ...
AGTTTATAAAACCAAAGGTTTGCCTATGGCTATACTATATGTAATTCTTATAGTAGTTGGTTTTAAGATTTTTGTTATAAACGGCATAATATTTATTTTGAATTTTTTATTTAATTTAAATATAGAATATGCACCTTTTACTTATTATGTATTGGGAGTAGAACTAATATGAAAATAAAACAAGTATCAACACCACAAGAAGTAAGACTTTTTGATGGAGATTACATAGAAAACTTAGAGCCTACTGATGTAGTAGAGATATTCCAAACTCCACTAACAGGCTCATATAACTGGGACTACACAGTTCAAGATAATCGTATCAAAAAGCTTTATGAACTTGGAAAGAAACTTAACTGGAATGTAGAAGAAGATGTAGACTGGACTCCAGAGTTCAAAGGACTGCAAGATGATGAGTTTGAGTTTGAAAACTCTCAATGGGAAAGACACCCAGTATATAAAACTTGGAATACAGAAAAAAGAAAAGATTTCTTTAGAGATTTAAGTGCTTGGTCACTTAGTCAATTTTTACATGGCGAACAAGGAGCTTTACTTGTTGCAAGTCAATTAGCTTCTTGTGCACCTACATTTAATGCAAAACTCTATGCAGCAAGTCAAACTTTTGATGAAGCTAGACATGTAGAAGCTTTTAATAAATACTTACAAACTCGTATCAAAAAGAGCTGGCCTATTGGTAGAGCTTTGAAAGGGTTACTAGATAAAATATTAACTGACCCTCGTTGGGATTTAAAATTTATTGGAATGCAAGTCGTAATTGAAGGACTTGCACTTGCAGCTTTTCAAACTTCAAAAGAATCTAGCTCTGATGAAGTTTACAAAAATATGATTGAACTTATTATTAGAGATGAAGCTCGTCATGTAACTTTTGGAATAAACTATCTTACAGACTTTGTAAAAACTTTATCAGAAGAAGAACAAATAGATAGAGCCAACTTTGCTCTTGAAGCTTGTACTGTCAGTAGAAATAGACTACGACCTTATGATGTATGGGAAGCATATGGAATGAATATAGAAGAAACTGAAGAATATCAGAAAAAAGAAATTTTTCAAGCACAGTTTCAAGATATATTATTTAGTAGAATTATGCCAAATCTAAAAAGAATTGGTTTACTACGAGAAGAATTAGTGCCTGAGTATGAAAAGATGGGTGTCATGGGCTATGCCAATGGTGATAGTGATTATGAAACCAGTTGGGAAGAACTCTCAAAACCATTGAGAGTAGCATAAAAAAGGGGGCTTACGCCCCCTCTTCTTTTTCCTCAGATTCAGTTTCTGGTGGAGTAAGTTCTGCTTTTAACCTATTAGTAAGTCCTTCTTTAGACATATTAAGTTGGTCTGTTTTCATTTGATTAGCTAATAATTGTTTCTGAACATCATCAATACAACTTAGTAAATATTTTGCTGTATCTGATAAGTCCTCAATTATATACTTTTTTCCATCTAAAACTAAAACTGGCTCATTGTCTACTTGAGTACTCATTTAAAAATGTCCTGCCAATTTCCTTGTGTACTAGCCTTAGCATACTCGGTAGCACGATTCTCAAAAAAGTTGGTATGCTCAACTGCATTAACTTGCATATCAATCCAAGGTAAAGGATTTTCGGTACTATGAAATATTTTCTTCATACCTATACCAAGTAATCTTCTATCCGCAATATATCTAATATATTCTTTTACTTCTTTTGCAGTTAGGTCTGGAACATCTGCTTTATCAAAACAAATATCAATAAAATTATCTTCTAATTCTACTGTTTTCTCAGCTGCACAGTAAATTTCATACTTTAACTTATCTGTCCATAACTCAGGGTGTTCTTGCATAAAAGTTCTAAATAGTTTTGATAGACCCTCTACATGTAATGATTCATCACGAATACTCCATGTAACAATCTGTCCCATTCCTTTCATTAAGTTATGTCTTGGATAATTAAGAAGAATAGCAAAGCTACTAAATAACTGTACTCCTTCTGTAAATGCACTATATACTGCCATTGTTTTTGCTATATCAAATGGAGTTGCCATACTAAAATCTTGTAAGTATTCATGCTTCTCCATCATAGCGTGTATATCAAAAAATTCTTGATACATGTCATCTGACTTACCCAAAGTTTCAAGTAGCAAAGAGTATGCTTCTTGATGAACTGCTTCCATAGCTGCATATGCAACTAGCATCATTCTTATCTCTGGTTGTTTAAATGTAGGTAAGTAGTGGTGTGCATATCCTCCACATACATCTACATCTGCTTGAGTAAAGAACTTAAAAATATTATCTAGTAATGTTCTTTCGCCTTCACTTAATTTTTCTCTATAATCCTTTATATCGTCTTGTAGTGGTACTTCATCTGGTAACCAATGCATTTGTTGTTGTTTTTTATAGTTCTCAAATGCCCAAGGATATTTAAAAGGTTTATAATATTCTCTTTCTTTTAATAACATAGTTATCCCTCGCAACTTAGACAATCTTCTTGTTCAAAGATTATCTCTCTTTTAATTTGACTTGAAACATTATCTGCTCTTGAAATAGCTTCACTTCGTAAGTAATATAATGTTTTCATGTTTTTTGCCCATGCTAACATATGTATATTGTGTAAGTCTCCTTTATTAACATCAGGCGGAAAAAATAAGTTTACGCTTTGTGATTGACAAATATATTGCTGTCTTACAGCGGCATGTTCTACAACCCAAGACTGATTTATTTCTACAGCAGTCTTAAATACTTCTTTTATTTCGTCTGAAAGAAAATCAAGATGTTGAACACTTCCTTTATTTGATACTATACTTTTCCATGTATTATCATCATTTCTTCCTAGCTTCTCTAATACATTTTCTAGGAATTTATTTTTATGTAAATGCGACCCAGACTTAGTTTTCTGTGTATATGCATTTGCACGAAAAGGTTCAATACTTGGACTTGTATTACCACAAAGAATAGAACTACTTGCATTTGGAGCTATTGCTAATAGATGTGCATTTCGTACTGTACAAGTGTCATCGTCTGGGCAGGCTCCTCTTTCAACTGCAAGTTTTAGCGTTTCTTTTTGGGCATGAGATTTTATATGAGAAAACATTTCTTCATTTAACCCAGCTGCAAACACTCCCTCAAAAGGTACATTGTTTTTCTGTAGGTACGCATGAAATCCCATTGCGCCTAATCCGATACTTCTCTCCCTAAACGCACTATACTTAGCTCGTTCTAAAGAATCGGGCGCATTCTCTATAAAGTATGTTAGAACATTATCTAACATTCTTACTAAATCTGGAATAAATGCTGGAACTTTTTTCCACTCGTCATAATACTCCAAATTTACACTTGAAAGACAACATACTGCTGTTCTTTCCTCATTTGTAGCAAGTGTGATTTCAGAACATAAGTTTGAGTGATTTACCCTCAATCCTTTTCTTTTCTGAAAGTCAGGTAGGTCTGCTTGAACAGCGTCTTCAAACATAAGATAAGGTTCTCCTGTTTCCATTCTGTTCTGCAATAATTTTACCCATAGTGTTCTTGCCGACACTACTTTTTTGACTTCGCCTGAGTGTGGGTCAATAAGTTCCCAACTGTCATCAAAGCCTTCTGTTTTTGTAGCCATGTGTATAATTTCCATGAATTTATCAGGAATTACTATACCATGATGTAAGTTTAAACACTTACGATTGGTGTCTCCGCCAGTAGGTTTTCTTATATCAAGAAACTCCTCAATCTCGGGGTGGCTCATGTGTAAGTATGAAGCATAACTGCCTCGTCTTGTAATACCTTGTGAGAAAGCAAGCATTTCTGCATCAACTACTTTCATAAATGGTATCACACCTGTACTTTCTGAACCTTTTGATGTTTTTGTGCCTGCTGCTCGAATATCACTCCAGCTTCCACCAATACCTCCACCAAAAGATGAAAGATAGGCATTTTCTGTGTAATGTTCAGTAATACCTTCTCTACTATCATCAACATAGTTTAAGAAGCACGAAATCGGTAGACCCCGCTCAGTCCCTCCATTTGATAATAGAGGAGTAGCAAACATAAACCAATGTTTACTCACATAGTCATATAGTCTTTGTGCATGGTCATCATCATCAGAAAACACTTTTGCTGCTCGAGCAAATGCCTGCTGAGGACTTGTTTCATCTGCAACCATATACCTATCTTCAAGAGTTCTAATACTGAACTCGTCAAAAAGTTTATCTCTGCTATAATCAATCTTTATTGTCATTTAATACCCTCGCTAATTCTAAATCTACTACTTGTGTATTTTTCTCTCCTAGAGCTTCGTCACAGTAAGTTATTAAATCCATTAATTCAACATTTAATAGTAACTGCTCTCCCATTTCATTTACAGACTGTATATATTTATACTTACCTTCTAGTGGCAAGGAATCGTATATATCAAAGACTGTACCGTATTGTTCCATAAGAGCAACAGCTCTTTTTGGTCCAACACCTTGAACACCAGGAACGTTATCCCCTTTATCTCCTACTAAACATTTGTAAGTGATATAATCTTCCATAGGAAAATCATAGTGTTCGTCCCAATTATCTACTGTAGTTTCTTTACGAGTAACAGTTGAAAATCGAGATGTATTATCATCAATCAGCAAATCCCAATCTCTATCTGAAGATATTAGCCAACATTCATCATATCCAAACTTTTGTCTGTGTTTTACTATGTATGCTGCAATATCATCTGCTTCTACTCCTCTGAAGTTAAATACAGGATAGTCTTTGTCTTTTAGTGCTGTTAATGTATTATTAAATTCTGCAAGAAACATTTCAAACTCTTTTAACTCAAGTTCACTCTGTTCTGCATATTTTTCTTTTCTATTTGCCTTGTATTCGGGATATTTTTCTTTTCTAAAAGTGCTTCCACCATCAGCAAGAACTACTATTGTTCCTGCATTATAAGACTTAGCTAATGATTCTACTGTTCGTATATAATCATATTTAAAGTCTAGTTTTCCTTGATGTTTCCAACGGAATGCTATGTTTAGTCCATCAACTATCAGCAAGTTCCCAGTCGGAGCACGGTTCCCAAGGCTTGAGAATGTAATCGCCATTTGTCCAGTTTACCTCTTCTTTTGCTAACCAATCGTCTAGTAGTAATACATATGCGCCAAGCCATGCTATATGCATATATCTTTTGTAGTTTTCTGGTTTTCTTACTGTGGCAACATACCACTTACCATAATTTTCTTTAAATATAAGAAGCGGTTCTTGTTTCATGTCTTGGGATTGCCTAACTACTTTACTCCACCACTTGTAAAAGTTATTTGTTTTGGAAGTAAATATTTTAGAGTTAAATTCAGTATCTCTATAAAATTTTACTTCTACACAAAAGAGATTATGTTTTCCATGAACTCGTAAATCTCCTTTAACTTTTCCACTTCCAGAGCCAGGAGTTTGTTCCCAATGTAATCCTGTTTCTCTACTTAATATTTCTATTATTTGCCTTTCAGCTCTTATACCTTTTTGTCTACTACTAACCATCTAGTCTGCTTATTTCGTTTTCTTTTATCACTTCTATCTTTGATAAAAGTGGGTGTGTCCAGCCGTGTGATACTATATATGTATTAAGATTTTCTTCTCCTAATAGTATCTCGACCATTTTTTCTTTTCCAACTTCATCGAGTACATTTGTAACCTCATCAAGAAATAATACATTTATTCTTGACTTGGAAATACTACTCATAAGTTTTCTAATCGCTAAAAGAGTAGAAGTATTTACTCTCGCTAGTTCTCCAGCGCTCAGAGCTAATATCTCTACTGCTTTACCGTTATCGTCTATCTCTACATTTAACTTATCGTTGAGTACAACAAATTGTAAGTTAAATCTTCCGTCTGATAATTCTGCTAAGTACTCATTTGTGAGTTCTTCTAAATCTTTTACTAAGTTCTCTATTTTATACGCTAGTAATCCATTTGTACTAAATGCTTTTTTAAGTATATCAATACTTCCTAACATATCTTTCACTTCTTCTAATTTGTTTTCGTGAGTCTTTAGTTCTTCTTTAAATTCTCCAATCTGTTCTTGTATAACTTGGAGTCGAGTATTATGTCTTTCTCTACTTTCATTTTCATTTATTATATACTCTAAATCTTTTTGTTCGTTATCAATCTTTTCTGCCAACATCTCTATTTTTGCTTGTAGCTCGTCTGCGTCTTTTATTTCGGCAGGTAAAGTTTGGTCAATACTATTAAATAATTCTTTCCATCTTCTTTCTTCTTTTTGCTTTTCTTCTATCTGCTCATTGACTTTCTTTTTGTGTCTAATAGTATCTTGTATTTTCTTAATATGAAAAAATGCCTGATTATGTTTTTCTTCTTCTCTTTGATATATTTCATCAAGCAAATCTTGGTCTACTTCTTGTCCACAAGTTGGACAGATGTCCTCACTTGTTCCTTCAAAAACTTCACTATTATAAACCGACTGCCACTTTCCTAATTCTTCTAAATCTTTATCATAGTTTTGTCGAGATTCTAGTAAGTGATTTCCTTCATTTTTATATTTAGTTAAATCTATCCCAGCCAACTCAGTTTTATAAAAATTATTTTGATTTATTTTTCGGTTAATTTCAGAGATATTTTTAAATTCTAATTGTAGAGAACTTAATTCTTCTAAGTCTTTTTCCGAGATTTTTGGTAAATCTAATTTGGGTAGTATAGTAGGTGCTTCCAAATTGTTGTCATCTAACCACTTAATGATTGTGTCAAGTTTCCCTTGTATGTGAGAAACGTCTCCAGATAAAACTCGTGACTTTTCTTTAAAAATTTCAAAGTAATCTACATATTTTTCTAATTGCAACAAATCTATCAAAAACTTCTTTCTATTAGTATCTGTAGCAGTCAAAAACTGCAAGCTGGTATTAGTATTTTGATATACTATCTGAGTAAAAGTTTTGAAATCTAATCCTAATACTTCTTCTACTGTTTTGTAAGTATTTGTAGCAGTATGACTAGAAATATCCTCGTCATTCTTAAATAATTTACATTTTATAGAAGCTCTACGATTAACTTCAATTTTATACTGGTCTCCATTTACATCAAAATCTAAAGATATATCATATCCTTTATTATTTATTCTATTTGCTATATCTGCTTTTTTAATTCCTTTTGAGTTCTTATTAAATAATACTTCTTCTAGTATTAATGGTATCGAAGACTTTCCTGCTCCATTTGTACCTACAAGCTGAGTTACTGTACTGTCATTTAAGTCTAGTATGTTATCTTCGCCATAACTAAAACAATTATTCCACTTCAACTTCTTTAGCGTAATCACTAAACACTCCTAATATTTTTTTGGTTTTACTATCGTCTAATTCTAAAATATAACTCAGATACTCATTTAATTCTTCTTCTATTGTCATTTCTCTATCTAACATCAGAGTAGCTTCTGTTTTTCTTTTTAATACTTTTTTATCGAGTAATTCTGAGTTTTCTACTCCTGTTAAATCTGCCACATCTCCTTCTATTTCATAGATTGTATGATGAAAGTCTGTTTGTACCATTTCATCAGGACTTGATACTGTTTTTCTTAATAGCTGTGGCAAATCAAATGCGTGCCAAGTCCAACTCCAATCTGTGTCAATTACTATATATCCTGTTTGTACTTCATTCCTATGAAAACTTGTAGTCATAGGACTGCCAGGATATACTATATTTCTTTGCGTGTTGCTGTGTGCGTGTAAGTCTCCTGCAAATACAGTTTTAAACTTACTAAATCTTTCTAAGTCTACTTCAGGTACAACATGAGGTGGTATTTCTCCTCTTACATGAGTAAATAAGTAGTCTGTTCTAACATTTTCTATACTTCCTTTTTTATGTAAGTCAGCATATGGTAATATTGAATAACCATCTGGGTGTTCATAAAATTCATCAATTATGATTACTTCTGGGTTTATTTCAGTAGTAACTCTTTTCAGATTAGTAAAGAATGTAGTATTCTTTTTAGTAGCCTCATGGTTACCATCAAAAATTATAGTAGGAATACTACATTGCTTTACAAAGTCAAAGTATAGAGTCAGCTCGTCCATTGAGGGAACTCGGTCAAACAAGTCCCCTCCAATGATATGTAATTTACAATCGTGCTGTTCTATAGCTTCTTCTACCTGCTGAAAGAATAACTTGTATCGAGTACAAGCCCATGGTACTGGAACATTCTTTTGTCCAAGTTTTATGTGCCAATCAGCGGTAAATAAAATCATGCTACGAACTCGTCTCCTGCAGTCCATGAGCAACCAGTTAATCCACCTGCTCGTAGTGCGTGTAAAGTTCTAATGATTTCATCGACATTTCTTCCTGTGTCAAGTGCATTGACTGAAACATGCTGAATAATACCTTCTGGGTCTACTATGTAAGTAGCTCTATAAGGTACAAATTCTTCACTTACTATTTCTAAATCTTCTGCTAACATATTCCCTGAGTCTGCAAGTAATGGAAAAGAAACATCTTCTAATGTTGGATTATTTTCTAACCATTCAAGATGACAGTATTCGTTATCTGGACTAATGCCATATACACTACAGTTTTCTTGTTCTGCAACTTTTTCAAATGCAAAGATTTCTGTAGGACAGATAAATGTAAAATCTTTTGGGTAAAAGAAAATTACTTTCCAATCTCCTTGTTCATCATCAGTATAAACTTGTTTTATGACTTTATTAGGATTAATGCCTACTACACCGTTAAGTGTGGTATGAGGAAATTCTTCTCCAACTCCTATCATTAGACATCAAACTCCTCAACAGATTTTTCATCTGCGTTGTCAGAAGAACCAGCTCTAAGCCTATCAAGAAGCTCTTTTTGAGCGTCAGGAGTAGGTCTAGGTAATACTTCGTCCATTGATTTCAATTCTGCAACTAGTTCCATTTCGTTGTCATCTAGTGCTCTAGGTTTGCATTTTAATGCTTGAAGTTGGTACTCTACATTGTACGCCATAGGTCCAGTCTTTACTCTTTTGAAGTGGACGTCCCAACCAGTTTCTAAATCTGTAGGGTCACCTAAATCTTCTGCAGCAACTTTAATTTGCTCCATTAGTTTCTTCTTGAGGTTTAAGACTTTTACTTTGCCGTCATGTATGCATTGGATTGCATAAGACCAACCACATTTTAATTCAGGGTGGTATTCTCTAACCCAGTCTTTTTCCATGTTATTGAATACTTCCTTCTCTCTATCAAATGATAGACATTCGAAAGGTAAGTTCTTACCGTTCTCACCTTTTAACCAGTAGACATATCTTGCACAGATATCGCCTACCATTCTTACTTTATTGTCGCCTTCGACATATTGATAACTGTCAATCTTAGATTTAACAGCTTCACCTTTTGATTCATTAAATTTTAGTGCCATTCTAATTCCTTTAGGCTTGTGATTTCTTCAAACTTAAAATGTATTCTATCATTTTCAATCCAAAGTAATCTATTGTTGTTTATAATATCTTGCTTACCATTATAGTGCAGCAAGTCCAATGTGGTATCTTTTGTCGTATTGTATGCGAACAGACTGCGCAGGGAAGCGATACCTGCATACTGCGCAATCTCTTTGTCTGAATACAATCTTCGTTGGATAAATAAGGGTTCAGGATTGACGAGAAAACTGTTTCCGTAGAAACTTTTCTGCCAATATTTGTATATTCTGTCTTTCCTATTGACTGGGGGCAGTCGATAAGTCAAAATATGAAGGATAGTTAGTATGTCTGGCACACTACTATTTGCCTCTTTCTTAATTTTTTTCCAATTATAGAGTATCATTATATCAAAAAATATACCGCTTGTCAAGAATTATTTTTCCAATGTTATATAGCTTTAACATCATAACCTTGTTTTATGTAGTAACCCATTCTCGCTCCAGCCTGCCGTCTTGCTGTACGACCGACTAAGTGAATATCAACGATGATTGGTTGCTGTTTTCCTTCGTATATTCGGATTATACGACCTATCAACTGTGTTAATAGTGGTTCATTGTTTACGGGTGTTGCCAGAATAAGACAACTTAGACAGTCTAAACTAATTCCTTCACTAAATATAGACTGTGTCCCAAACAATACATCTTTTTCTCCGAATACTTGTTTTAGCATAGCAGGGCGTTCTTCATGTGGAACTTTTCCTGTTACGCAGATTGCATTACTCCCTACAAGTTTCGTGCAATTTTGTAAAAAATCAACTCGGTCGCTTACAACTAATACCTTGTGTCCTTTTGCCGCATAGTTTGCTGCAAGAAGCGCAACTTGGTTTTGGTACTCAAAGTTGTACGCAATAGCGTTGATTCGATTTGCCCATGGGGTTTGCGCCCCATCAGGAAACCTTATACCTGACGGTACCACGTCAACTCGTGGCACAAGATAGTTCTCCTTTGGTGGTTTAAACACCGTGTTAGAGAAATAGTCTCGAAATATAACATGTTTGCCATCTTTTCGTTCCATCGTTCCTGTTAATCCTATCTTATATCTTGCGTGACTCGCATCAATAATTCGTGTAAATGTCGGTGATGAAACGTGATGCATTTCGTCCAGAATGATTGTCCCAAAACTCTTTTGAATATCGGGTATTCTTCTGTACAAAGTTTGTATATTCCCTACTACGATTGGAGACTCTATTTCAAATCTTCCACTACCTAGCACACCCGCCGTAACCCCGAGTGATTTTTGTACTTCTTTTTCCCATTGACTACGAAGTTGTAGAGTGTGTGTTACTATGAGTGTTTTCTGTTTAAGCTTATTTGCTATAGCTAAAGCTGTTACAGTCTTTCCCCAACTGACCCAAGCATTAATTATACTACTGTCATTTAAGTCGTCATAGACGGCTTGTTGGGAAGGTCGTAACTCATACGCAAAGTCGAATTGTGGAATCTCTATGCAAGTTCTCTTATCAACTATTTCGTAATCATTTGGGATTAAATCCGTCCTTCCGATAGGTAATGAGACTAACCCTTTACGAATTACTCCCATATTCTTTATAACGAAAGGCGGGTCTTGTGGATTTCTTGGAGGTATAGTATAAGTAAGTTCTTCGTCAATCTTTGATTGCAAAGCTGAGTCTACATTCATGTAGATTCTGTTACTTAATACTGCTTTCATATTTTTCGCCAAGTCTTCCTTTTTAGTTCATTTGTAAATTCATAGATAAATGCAGGTTGATTTTGTAAATATAAGACTCCAGCATATTTTGCTTGTACTGGTCTTACTTCTTCAAAAGGCGAAGGAATATCCTTTACCCAAACAAGAGTACATACATCTTTTTTCTGTATTTTTTCTATTCGTTTATAAATTATATTTGCTTTTGTTGTTTTGTTGTAGACAAAATACTTGCCTTTGGTATCAACATAAAATTTACCTCTGTGCTTGACGAGGCTGCGAAAATCCCTAAGCATATACTTAAGAGGATACAGACTCTTAAACGGTGACTGTATTCTTCGTATGCCAATAGTTTCTCCTTTCATGTTATAATCATCAACCACACCCATAGTTCCATCACTCTGAGTGCACCATAATATATTGTCTTGTTTTTCTGCTTCTCCTGACAACACATAAACAGGAAAAGTTAAATCTTTTAAGTTCATTTAGGGTTTTAAGAACTCTGGTTTATCAAAAAAGATAAACATTGTAATAAAGGGTAAAAGACCGAATCCAATAACAAAAATTGCAGGTAATATTACTGCCCATAACATAGGGCTTTCTGTCATAAAATCTAAATCTTTATTATTCATACCTTTTTTCTTCTCCTCGTCTGTATACTCAGGGTATCTTATTTTTAATAGATACTCTTTAACATGACGAGGAGTATTTGGGTCATTTATCCTTTCTATTTGACTTTCTGTCATTTGCTCTAGGGGGAGGTTATCTTGTTTCATTGTAAAGTATCAATATATGCTTGTAGATTCTCCATATCTTCTGTTGATAAATTTGCTGATTGTCCCCACATAAGTGCAGACTGAGCTCCTCTAGTTTCTCCATTTTTATACTGAGTTAGCATTTTCACTATGGAAGTGCTCCCTACCAGTTTCGGTCCTATACCGCCTTCTCCTTTCATTCCATGACACATATTACAATTAACATATATCTTACCGCCTTTATCGGCAGGAGTTTCAGACTGCATAGCAACCTTTTTTGCCTCTAGCTGTTCGCTAAATGTTCCATACTTTGCAGTATATTCTTCATAACATTCGCCCCAGCAACCATGATTATCTGTATAGCCTTTCACTTCTGCATTAGTAACGGTAGCATATAATATACCTCCTAATCCTAATACTCCGACAGCGGTAGCCATCAATGCTTCTTTCATGTATTATCTCCTTCTGTGTATTTGACTGTACTTTGTATGTCAAATACTCCGCTTTGTTTATTTTTATCTTTCATCAATTCTGATAATTTGTAAGTTTTGATTCTTTTATCTTGAAGTGAAAGTATAGAGCATACTATTAGTACAAAACTAACAATACAACCCATTAATAAATAACCAAAATATTCCATTAAAGTTCTCCATACTTACTATCAAATTTACCAAATGAATAATCATCTCCAATATCAAAATCACAACCAATAGGTGTGCCTGGAATTGATAAACCTCTATCTTTTTGCACATTTCTTCTAACTACTTCGCAGTAATCTTCTACTTCTTCTTCATCTACTTCAGCTAAAATAGAGTCATGTACAAGAGCAAATATTTGAGCTCTCATACCTCGTTCTTTAACTTCTTTATGTGAGTCTATGGCTCCGAGTAAATTTACATCAGATGCGATAGATTGTACTAAAAAGTTAATACCACTACGAACTTCATGTGCTGCAATACCTTTATCTTCACTAAAGACATTAGGTAATCTTCTTTTCCTTCCAAAATAAGAATATATAAATCCATTATCTTGAATGAATTGTTTAGACCTGTCTAACCAAGTTTTTAGTCCGTGAAACTGTCTAAAATAATCTTCAATAACTTCTTTTGCTTGAGTTGTGCTAAAATATTTGCCTGAGTCTTTTGATACTTGTTCACTAATCTTTTTTGGACCAGCGCCATACATTATACCAAAAGTTACTGCTTTAGCCATTTGTCTCTCTGTAGAGTAGTGTTCTGTGACTTCTTCTACTGTACCAGGCAGATTGAATACTAACTTAGCAATTTGACTATGGAAGTTTCCTCCATCTTTAAATACTTTCATTAATGCTTCATCTTTAGCCAATACAGCCGCACAATATACCTCTGCAGTAGTTAAATCCATTGCAACAATCTTATTACCCTCTTTTGCTTTGATACAACCTTTTACTATTGGATTATCTCTAGGAATTTGTTGCATATTCATTTTTCCACTAGAAGATAACCTACCTGAAGTTGTTCCGTGTAAATTAAAATTAGTTCTTAATCTACTATCTCTATCTAGTTGAGGATATATCTTATCTAAATATGTAGATTTAATTTTTACTTTTTGTCTTATATCCAAAACTAATCTTGGTATTTCATGTACTTCTGCAAGTTTTCCTAATACTTCTGCATCTGTGCTGTTGGCACCTGTACCAGTCTTTTTACCAGTAGGTGTTAATTGTAAAAAATCAAATAGTAAACCACGAAGTTGTACTGTACTATTTGGATTGAAGTCTTTTCCTTGTGCGTCTTCAAACATCTTTACAGCTGGATATGTATATAGTTTTTCAACTGCTTCATCAATTTCTTCTTGCATAAGTGCTGTAGACTTCATTAATCTATCTTTGTCAAATGGAACACCATAATCTTGTGCATCAATTAAAAATCTACAACCTTCTATTAGAATATCTCTATACACGCTGTGCATTTTTTCATTCTTTACTAACGCTGCTTCAAACTTTTGAAACAACAAAAAAGTACATACCGCATCCATTGCAGCATAGTCTTTCATTATGTCAAACGGAATCATATCCCAAGAGAAACTATCTTTTAGAATACCTGTTCTCTTTCTATAATCTTCAATCCATTGATACATAGGTTTTTCATAATCACCATATGGTGTATGTTTTAAAGTTAGTTGTTTTAGTCCATGTGTACCAGGTTGTTCATCTAACATATAGTGCATAAGCATAGTGTCTTCAAATCTTGGAAACTTAAATCCAAAGTGATACTCAAAAAACGCAATATCAAACTTTGCATTATGAAATACTACTCTTTTCTTATCAAAAAGTTGTTGTAATAATTCTTCTGCTTTTTCATCTATACAATTACAATCTATATATGCGCCATGCTCTGGCTCATACGATAAACTAATACCTAGCATATGCCCATCTCGTGGATATAATGCACTTGTTTCCGAGTCCAGAGCAACAAAGTCATTCTCATGTTCTATGGCTTTAGTTAAGAATACATGTAAATCTGCACTCTCTGTTATGCCATAGATGTTCTCTAATTTTTCTTGTTTGAGTTCATTATTCATATACTTAAATATGTTATCTCTTGACTCTTCCCAAGTCTTTTTTGCCTCTGGTTTGAAAGCTAACATCGCAGGGTTAATAACTGGTAGAAACTTGTCATCTACTATTCTACCACTATATTCTGTTATGGAGCCTTCTTTAGTATAAAATTTTAGTGGCTCGGAACCAACTAAAATTACCCAGTCATAATCATCTGGGTTAAATTCAATATCAACATCTCGTTTTAATACTCTTTTTACGGAAGGATTAGAACAGAGTTGAAACTGGTCAAATTCAAACGAGTTATCAAACAAATCCACATAGTCATTTCTACTTGGTTTTGTTTCTACTATCGCTATCGCCTGACCTTGTAATACTTCAGCCATATAACCTCTCTTTTAGTTTTTTTATGTTTTCGTGTGTCAATGCTCCCGCATCGCCTAATTCTTTTCTTATTTTTATCCCATAATATAGTAATCCTACTTTTTCACATAGTTCTATTACTCTATTCTGAGCATCGAGTCCTGCATCGTCTGGGTCAAAAAATATATCTACTTGTGTTACACCTTGCATTTTTAATAATGTAAGTTTTTCTTCATTGATATTTCTTGTACCAAAACAGCATACAGCATTTCGTAGTCCTTTATCATATAGATTTATAGCATCATATATGCCTTCTACTAGGATAACTCTTCCCTTAATTGGACTAACTCTTGATGGATATAAAGGAAGTACTGCGCCAGGTGGCTCAAACAAATACTTTGGTATTTGAGTTGGAGATTGTGCACGGTTGTTAAATGCAACAATCTTTCCTCTAATATCCCTTATCGGAAAACAATATCTACCTTCAAAGTGTGAGTGTCCTGATAAGAAACACTCGAAGTGTTTAAAGGTTTCTTCCGATATATTTCTATGGCTTCCAATATACATCATACTGTCAGTAGGAAATTGTAAGCCAATAGAGTCAGACCGCTTTTCTTGTAATTTTCTCCTAAACTTTTCTCGTTTAATATCGAGAGGGTTTGAAGGAGCGTCAAAAAATTTAAAGACACTCCCTTTAAAACCACAAGAAAAACAGTTAAATATTCCAGTTACCCTATCTATTCTCATACTAGGGTTATTATCATCATGTTCAGGATTAAGACAACGAACTACAAAGTCTCTTGGGGACTGTTTGTAGGGAATCTTCTGTTCTATTAATAATTCTTCAACTGTCAT
>Ga0208130_1000830_pt1 | contig 15552 bp, 10 predicted proteins | sample ETNtaG_31_FD_185771 | JGI IMG/M metagenome (GOLD analysis project Ga0208130, IMG submission 185771) | Marine microbial and viral communities from oxygen minimum zone, Eastern Pacific Ocean - ETNP201310SV78 (SPAdes) (version 2) | ecosystem: Environmental > Aquatic > Marine > Oceanic ...
TGGATGGACAAAAACTACCAGTTTTCAAACCTGCTTGATGTTAAGTAATCTTGTAAAAATAAGCGACTGTAGTACACAAGATTTAAGTAATATTATAAATCTTGGAATTGAATTTAAGGATGGTAAAGAATCTAATTCTCTAAAAAATAAAACAGCCGTTCTGCTCTTTGATAAGCCATCTTTAAGGACTAAACTATCTTTTATGATAGGTGTCCAAAAATTAGGAGGAAACGCAATTTACTTTTCTCCAGAAGAAGTTGGTATGGGAGTAAGAGAACCAATAGAAGATGTTTCAAGTGTTGTTAGTAAAATGGCTGACATAGCAATAATTAGAACTTTTGAACAAGAAAAGATAGAACTATTTGATAAATATTCCAACATACCTGTAATAAATGCATTAACTGATGACGAGCATCCTTGTCAGGCATTAGCCGATGTAATGACAATTACAGAAAAATTAGGTACCGTCAAAGATAAAACTATCACTTTCATAGGTGATAGTAATAACGTAGCAAAAAGTTTAGCTTATGCAGTTATATCTTTAGGAGGAAATTATAATATTGCATCACCTGAGGGGTATCAATTTGATGAAAATACTATTGATTATTTTTCTGGTCTAAATGGTGGAGATTTTTGTAACTTTGATAATGTTACTGATGCGATAAAAAATGCTGATATTATTTATACAGATGTATGGGCAAGTATGGGGCAAGAATCTGAATATAAAAAAAGATTAAATGATTTTTCAGAATTTCAAGTAACTTCATCTATTTTGAGCAAAGCAAATAAAAATGTAAAATTTATGCATGATTTACCTGCTCATCCAGGCGAAGAGATTGAAGAAGGGTTGCTATATGACTCGAGATCAGTTGTTTTCGATCAAGCAGAAAATAGGCTTTGGGCACAGACAGGTCTAATGGATTACATAATCTAGATTATGTAATAATAGAATAAAAGCACATACCAAATGATTGTTTCTATAATTGGAAGACCTAATGTAGGCAAATCTACATTATTCAACAGAATAGCTGGAGAAAGAATATCGATAGTTTCTAATGTTTCAGGGACTACTCGGGATAGGATTTCAACAAATACCTCATGGAATGATAAAAATTTTATTTTGATTGATACAGGTGGTATTGATAAAAATTCTAGTGAAGATTTTCAAAATTCAATAACAGATCAAGCTCTCAATGCTATCAAAGACAGTGATAAATTGATTTTTATGGTTGATGGAAGGGAGGGGATAAACCCTCTAGATGAAGAAGTACTAACACTAATAAGAAAAAATAACAAAGATGCAATCATTGCTATTAATAAATTAGACCTTCCTTCAGATGAATTTAATGCATTAGATTTTTCAAATATACACGAATTTGAAAGTGTTAAAATAAGCGCTTACCATAACAGAGGAATTTTTGAACTTTTGGAAAAAGTACTAGGAAAAGAATTTAAAAATATACCAAAAAATCCAGAAGAAATTAAGTTATCTATCGTAGGACATCCAAATGTAGGCAAATCTAGTATATTTAATCTGCTCACAGAATCCAACAGATCTATAGTCAGCAATATTCCTGGTACAACAAGAGATAGTATTGATTATAGTGTTAAATATGATGATAAAAATATTAAGTTTATTGATACTGCAGGATTAAGGCGAAGAGGTAAAATCGAACAAGGTATAGAAAAATACTCTTCAATAAGAACAATTAAGTCCGTTGAAAGAGCTGATGTTTGTATTTTAGTTCTTAGCGCAGAAGAAATGATAACTGCACAAGATTTGCATATATCTGGATTTATAAAAGAACTTATGAGACCATGTATTATTCTAATGAATAAATTTGATCTTATAACAAACGATCAAAAGGAAGAAATAATTAATCAGATCGAGCAAAAGTTTGATCATATTCCAAATATACCTATTATTCTCACATCGGCTTTGACTAAAACGAACATAGATAAAATAATGCCAAGAGCTATTGAAGTGTATGAAAATTCTATTAGAAGAGTAAGTCAAAAAGAATTAAATTCTTGCTTTATTGAAGCAATTTCTAGGAAACAGCCTGCTTCAAAAGGCAAAAAATCACCTGAGATATTTTCAATATCTCAATATAAAATTAGCCCTCCTGGATTTAAGTTTGAATCAATAAATTATGATTTAATACATTTCAGTTACAAAAGATACTTAGAAAATCAGATCAGAGATAATTTTGATTTCTCTGGATGTCCAATAAGTCTTAGATTTGTTAAGGCTAAAAGAAGATGAACATATTAACTCTAGTTTTATTATCCTTATTTGGATACTTAATAGGATCTATTCAGTCAGGAACATTGATAAGTAAAGTATTCTATAAAATTGATGTGAGAGATTCTGGGTCAAAGAGTTCAGGAGCGACTAATGTGCATAGAACGATTGGATTGAAGCCAGGAATAATTGTTTTAATCATAGACATAATAAAAGGTTTAGTGCCTGTTCTTATTATTTCATTATATTTTGAGCATGACATTTATAGCATATTTAGTTCTATATTATTAGTTTTAGGACATTGCTATCCTGTTTATCATAAATTCAAGGGAGGAAAGGGGGTAGCAACGGGATTTGGAGCTGTAATAGTTTTAGTTCCATACATATTCATAGGTTTACCTTTAGCAATACCTTTGATTTATAAAACTAGATTTGTTTCTTTAGGATCAATTTTTGGATGTTTAGTTTCAATATCTATAATTTTAATTTTGATTATTTCTGAAAATCTTTCAATAGAGCATTTTTTCATAATATCTATTCCTATGTTAATTATTTACAAACATAAATCCAATATATTAAGACTTATAAAAAAAGAAGAGAATAAGTTATTTTAGTTATGAAAAATATCAATACTATTTCAATCGTCGGTGCTACATCATGGGGAGTTACATTAGCCAATATTTTAGTTAAAAATATTAAAAATATAAACATTATTGTTAGAGATAAAAAAGAAGAAGAAAAAATAAGTCTATCTAGATCAATAATTAGAGGAGAAATTTATAAATTAGATAAAAATATCATTATTTCAAGTGACTATAAAAATACTATCAAGGACTCTAACTTGATCATATTTGCTGTACCAAGTAGTTCCATAGAATACAATATAGAAAAATTAAATCCATTTATTTCAAAAGATAAAATACTTATTAGTGCAATTAAGGGATTTGATAAAAAATCAAAGAAAACTATTTCTCAATACTTGGCAGAAAAAACAAATGTAGATAAAAAAAATATTGGAGTAATTTCAGGACCAAATATTTCACTGGAAATTTATAATGGATTACCGGCTACAAGTGTTATTGGAATTGATTCAAATGTTGAAGGTAAATTGAGGAAGCTATTTAATACTGAAAAATTTAGAGTTTATAGTTCAAATGACATAATTGGAATAGAAATTGGAGGGGTATTAAAAAATATATTCGCAATTGGGGCTGGAATTATTCAAGAGTATAAATTAGGTACAAATTCTATGGCATCATACATAACAAGAAGCTTAAATGAAATGAAGGAAATAATTACTTTCTTCGGAGGTGAGGAAAAAACAATATTTGGCAATTCAGGACTAGGAGACTTAATAACTACATGCTTTAATCATAATAGTAGAAACAACCAACTTGGATCATTACTAGCTCAAGGAAAAGATTTAGAATCAGCTAAAAAAGAAATAAATGGAATAATTGAAGGAATCAACTCAACAAAAACAATAAAAGAACTTTTAGTAAATGAAAAAATAGAAGCGCCAATTATAAATGAAATTTATAAAGTGTTATTTAATAATAAGAGCCCTAAAATCGGAATAAATGATCTACTAAGTAGAGAAGATTCTAAGGAGTAGGTCTTATCAAGGTACTTATTTCATGAACTGCACAAATAGCCGCAGTTTCTGTTCTTAGAATATTGTCTCCTAAACTTAATACTGTACTTTTGTTTTTTAATTTAGAATATTCTTCATCAGAGAAACCACCTTCAGGTCCTATCAGTATTATTAGTTTTTTAAATTTATTTACTTCTATATTGCCTTGAATTCTTCCGTTTAAGTTCTCATAAAATAAAATTAGCTCCGTCTCATCATTTTTCAATTTTGCAATTTCATCTAAAGTATGAGGATTTTCAATTTTAGTAATAAAATCACTACCACATTGCTCAGAGGCTGAAATTGAAATATTTTTAATTCGATCTAACCTATTTTTATTCATTCTTCTAATAAAAATATCATTTGTATTCTTTGTAATTAAAGGGATTATTTTTGTAACTCCAAGCTCAGCAGTTTTTTCTACTGCAATTTCAAACCTAGAAGGTTTAATAATTGAAATGGCCAGAATGATTTCTGGATTTTTCTTGATTTTTTTTTCTGTTTCAGAAACTTTTCTAAGCTTTATTTCATCCTTATTAATCTCTTCAATTACCATTATTTGTGAAAAGCCTTTACCGTCGAATATATAAATTTTTTCTCCTTTTTTTAATCGTAATACAGAGGAGATTTTATGGGATTTAGAGCCTGTGATACTAATAAATTCACTTAATTTTTCAGGGTAATATATTCTAAACAATTCTTAGCTCCAAACTACACCAATCTTCTTCTTCGAAAGAACTGATTAGGACAAATCCAGACTTTTCTAAATTCAGGAGTGTTTCTTTCATATGAATAGTTAGTATTCCTGAGCATAATAATATTCCGTTTTTATTAAGTAAAGAGAACAAAATATCAGAATATTTAGAAATTATATTTGAAGAAATATTAGCAAAAATAAAATCAAACTTTTTATCATAATCCAATATTTCAATTGATCCTATTCTTAATTTTATACTGGATAATTCAGAATACTTAATATTTTCTTTCGCTGAAGAAATAGCTAATTCATCTGTATCAATAGCTGTTATATCGTTTGCATTTAATTTTTTTGCTGCTATTGATAAAATACCTGAACCACATCCAAAATCTAAAACATTCTTAGAATCTAAATCATATTTTTCAATCCGTTCCAACATCATCTTTGTTGTAGGATGATGACCTGTTCCAAAGCCTAATCCAGGGTTAATATTAATTATTACTTTTGACTTAGAAGTAAGTTTTTTATCATTTGTAATAATAAAACTTTCTCCAATTTCTATAGAAGGGAATTTTTGATCAGCCCAATCTTTCTTGAAGATTTTATTAATGTTGAGTTCAGGGATCTCGCAAACCATTCTAATTAATGCTAAAGCTCCTTGAATGGATGATATTTTTTCTTGTCTATAGTCATCATCATCTAAGTATGATTTTATAGTTATAAATTCTGATATTGGTTTTTCTTCATTTTCATCAGGACTATATTCAATATCTTCTGACACTACAAAATCATAATCACAAAATTTCTTAAAAACATACGACACTGGTTCTACAAATTCATTCTTAATTACCAGGCTCAGTTCTATTAGAGAATCTTGTATCATTAGTTATCTAAAGATTTTTTTAATTTTTCAAATAAATCTTTTTGCTCTGAGTTTAATTCAGAAGGGATAACTACATTTATAGTAATAATATGACTTCCTCTTCTATTATTTCTACCAATTGATACAACGCCTTTATTATTTAACCTGATTTTTTTTCCAGATTGTATACCTTTAGGAATTTTTAACTCAATTTCTCCATCAAGCGTTTGTACATTAATTGAATCACCAAGTACAGCCTGGGCAACATTAATATTTTCTACAGAAAAAATATCAGATGCGACTCTTTCAAATTTTTCATGAGAATTTACTTGAACTGATATGTAAAGATCCCCTTCTTGACCCTTTTTTACACCAGAATCTCCCTGGTTTCTCATTCTGAGTTTAGAATTATCTTCTATTCCTGCAGGAATAGTTATTGCTAATTTTCTATTATTTCTTTTTCGTCCATTTCCTGAACACTTTGTACATTTAGTTTCAATATTCACACCATTTCCATCACAAGAAGAACAAGTTGAAACCTGTTGAAATTGACCAAAAAAAGTTTTTTGCAATCTAGTTACTTTACCTGAACCATTACACGAAGAACAAGTTGAAGTATCAGTACCTGGTTCAGCCTTTGAACCTTTACAAAAGTTACAAATTTCAAATCTATCAACAGTGATTTCTTTTTCTGTGCCAAAAGCTGATTCTTCAAATGATATTGAGACAGGGATTTCTAGATCATTTCCTCTAGTTGATTGAGAGTCGCTTGAGGATGAACCTCCTCCGAAAAATGCATCAAATATGCTTCCAAAACCACCTAGATCTTCAAATCCTGAAAATCCACCCATTCCATTTGCAGCATTTTTTAATCCTTCATATCCGTATTGATCATAAAGTTTTCTTTTTTCAGGGTCACTAAGAACTTGATAGGCTTCATTAATTTCTTTAAATTTTGCGTCAGCACCCTGCTCCTGATTTCTGTCAGGATGGTATTTAAGAGCTTGCTGTCTAAATGCTTTTTTTATTTCTTCTTCGGATGCATCCCTAGAAACTCCGAGTATTTGATAATATTCTTTTTGTTGTGTCATAAAATTTATAATTAATGCTTCAATTATATAACTTATATATAAAACTTATAGGATGAATTAATTCTCTAAGATTATTATTTCTTGAGATTCACCTAAAGAACTCATTGTAAATGAGGCTTTAGTTTTAGGTTCATAATCTTTTAATCCTAAGACTCTTATAATTGAATCTAAATTTTTAGAAGGTTTCTTAGAGGTTTTATCAAATCCTGATATAACAATTTTCCTTGGCTCTATAGATCTTATAGTATTTGCAAGTATTTCAGAATCGACATTCGTATTTTCGGGCGAAAACACAACTACATGAGAAGAAGCTAGTACAGAGAGACCTTCCGAGTCAAAAGAAGAACCAATCATACCAATGACAGCCACAGACAGCCCTCTAGACTCAACCCTGTAACAAGTTGATATAGATTTTTTTTCTTCTTTTGTAATACCATTTGCTACACCGTGAATTGAAGCATCGTTAATTTCATATTCACCAGGAGAATCGACTTTTGTTAATTTTGTATCAAAATTGTTTTCCTCTTCTGTACAAATTAAAACAGTCTTATCTGATAGCAAAGATTCATCAACTGTCTTATTTGAAGGATTTACAATTAAATCTACAATTTCATCAGAAATCTTAAATGAATTATCTCCTAACCAAGTAATATCCATAATTATTATTTTAGCTTTCTTTTTTTACTTCTATTTAATATATATAAAGGCGCAACCGATAATAATAATAAACCAACGCTAGCTGGACCTCCTCCTCTAGAATTACAACCACCATCGCTAGATTCTGCTACAACTAAATCTCCTTGATTTGAGGATACAACTATAGGAGTTGGAGTAGCAGTAGGCGTATATGTAGGAGTAGGTTCTGGAACTGGTGTAGGAGTTCTCGTAGGTTCAGGAATAGGAGTAGCTACAGGAGCAATTACAGGCTCAGGTGTAGCAGTAGGAGGAATATACTGTGGAAAAAATAATTTGAAATCAGTTTGGAAATCATTTTCAGCAAAGGTATAGGATGTTTTGGATTCGTACCCAGCAATCATAAATGATACTTTTTTTCCTAAATATAATTCATTACCTGGATCAATAGTTATGCTAAAATCTGATCCATTAACTTCTCCAGTACCAATTAATTCTCCATCAATGTATGCTTCAATAGAGGAAACACCATCAGGAGCAGATAAAACTGATCCAAATATAACCGTTCCTGTTAAGAAAGAAGGTTCAACACTTGCAGGGGCAGGTGTAGGGGTAGGCAATGGAATTTGTCTAAAATGTAAATTTAGGGTACGAGAAATAGGTAGAGACCATGTACAACCAGGGCAGTATTGACCAGAAGGTGTTAGTGGACCAAATATAGCCGTCTCAATAGATTTCTCTGAGCCTATCCAAAAAGATATGGTTTCTCCTTCAAATTGAACAATAGGACCAATTTCAAGGCCTGAATATCTACCAGTTAAGTTATCTCCAATTTTTACAGATCCAACTATTTCATCACCGATTTTTGCATGTAAGGTATATCCATCAAGTGATGAAGTTTTTGTATTCACAGTATCTCCAAGTATAATATCACCTTGAAGAACTAACATATGAAGCTCTGGTATATCCTGAGCGTTAATTTGTTCATCTGAATTAATTACACTAGGTGCAAATATCAATGCGACTATTGTTAAATAAAATACTCTTAAAAAATTCTTCATATCTCTCTTATAAATCTATTTATATATTTATTATAGAGTTTTTAAATAAAAAAAAGCAGTCATATTTCAGACTGCTTTTTTTTATTTTAGCTATTCCTTATGGAACTATTGGAGTCAATAATCCAGAAGCAGCAGGAGTAGCGAATACCCAGAAAGCTTCACCGATATTTGCTGCACCAGCATCAGTATCTGCGTTACCTTCTATGTCAACTGCAACCCAAGTTAGGTTTGAAGTATCGTATTCGTATGCCTTAGTTACTGAAGAACCATTGCTAGCTCCTAAGTAATTTACAAACCTCTTGTATTGAGATCCTTCATTTGCCTGAGTTAATGCCTTAGTTGAATCAACTACACCAACTAGGTTCCAACCTGAAGCAAGTTCAATTGCTGGAATTGATGGTGGAGCAGAAGCACTTGGGCCTTCAGGTCCTGTCAAAGCTACAGCTTGAGTAGAGAACTCATCAGAGTGTACCCAGTAACCATTACCAGAAGTAATAGAACTTAGGCTTCCACTGAATGATCCACTAGCTGAATCTTTAGTAGCAACTTGCCATGGTGAACCTTTAGCCATTGCATCATACCCAACTACTTGGTCGATACCTGAGTTTGAGAACACAGATCCAACGCCGTTAGATACAGGGTCTGATGGGAATGACATTAGATTCCAACCAGCAAGTATTGTAGCTTTATAGTCTTTTCTAGAAGTAACCTTCAAGTTGTAAGAACCTTCAGCACCTTTGTTGCCTGCAAGGTCTGTACCTTTAGCCTTCACAACGTATGTTTTAGCTGATAAGTCAGCACTTGGTACCATGAAGTACTTCTTGTTATTTGTTGTAGCTAATGAAGCTACTACATCATCGCCACCGAATGAAGCTGAAACTACAGTAACATTTGAGTTATCTGTGAATTCAAAGATCACATATGGTCTTGGAAGAGTAGTTGTTGAACCAACAGTTCCATCACCATCTGGATCGTTCTTCAATACAGGAGCAGTTTTATCTAGTCTAAATTTGTAGACTGATGCAGATCCTTGATCTCTTGTACCAACTGTACCTGTGTTAGGTGAAGTTGATGCATCAGTTGCTGAAACAACAACTGCTTTAGAGTCATTTGCTGCAGCATCAGAATAAGCTGATCCACTAAATGTAGCTTTATAAGTTTTTGAGTCTTGAGCAACAGCTGTTACTAAACCTTCATGTGTAACAGTTGTGCTTGTAGCAGTTACACCACCAGCACCAGTGTTGAAGTTACCTGAAACAATTACTGTATCACCAGAGTTGTTAGGTAGAGCTGCACTGTTGTTGTTCTTTACTGTAACCAAAGCATCATCACCTGAATTTGAAGCAGCAGTAACTGCTAAGTTTACTAAGTGAGCTGCACTAGCACCATTTGTTGATCCAGATGAAAGAACTAATTCATCAGTAAATGAACCGTCTTTGTCTGTGTCAATAATAGTTTGGTTAGAAAGTGTAACCTGTACAGAAGCTCCAGCAGCAAGGTTGTTCAAATCACTGTCAGATCCATGAGCAGCATATGTTGCACCTGAACCATAAGTTTCATCGTAAACGTACACAGTAGGAGGTGAAGCTAATACTTCATCAGTTGTAATTGTCATAGTCATTGCAGACTTAGTCAAAGAATCTGAATCGTTAGATGTACCTGCAGCACCTGTACCTGAACCACCAGATAGAGTCAAAGTCAAACTTGGCTTTATTTTATCAATAGCGTTTGCAACGTTACCTGATTTGGTAGTATTACCAGCAAGGTCTGCAACATCACCAACAAGTTTTACCTTAGGTGTGTCATTAGCAGAAAGCGCAGTTGGTAGAGTCAAGTAAACATTCTTTCTAAAGTCGAAAGAAGCACCATTAGCATCAGTACCCTTAGGTCCGATTTCAACAGAAGTTGGAGTCAATACTGTTCCAGCATCAGTTGTAACCTCGAATGCAGATGCAGTAGCAGTTCCGATTTCATCATCGAAAGCTACTCTTATCTTAGATGCATCATCAGTCTTCTCAGCATATGTACCTGCATTATAGTAAGTAGATGTCTGAGTTGAACCTGCAACTAAAGAAGGTTTTAATTCGTCAATGTTTAGAGTGTATGGATCACCAACAGCCACAGCGTCTGTGTCTGTAGTAGTCGCATCACTGAACCCTCTGTTACCAGCTAAGTCAGTAGCAGAAAGCATGTAGTCAACAACAACATCTGGAGTTGACAAAGCTGCATTACAGCTAATTGCTCCAGCAAAGTTAGTGTGTGTTGAAGCACCTGTATTTACAATCCCAGCTTCGTTTGTACCGTCAGCTGAACCTGTAGAACATGGAATGTTAGCAGAGGTAGCGACTGTCCATGTTATGCTTGTAACACCGTCTTTCATTGTAGTTGAATTATCTAGTGTCACAGCCATAGCATCGTATCGATCTTGCAAGTTAATAGTACCTGCAGCACCAAGCCATGATCCAGCTAGATTTGTTGTTGTAATTGCATCAGTCAAACCATTAGATGCAGTATCATTTAGCATATCTACGTATAGAGAAGCTGTACTTACATCCAATCCAGAACCAATATCAGTAACAGAACCTTTAAATGTAGGCTGTCTGTCCTTGAACGAAGATCCTGAAGCAGGAGAGCTCACAACTGGAGATGGAGCAGATACATCAACTGTAACTGTTTCCTTGATTTTTGTACCAGTTGTAGCAGTAGTAGACGATGAATTGTCTGTTAAGTCTTGGTATTGAACTGTAATTGTTGCATTAGCCTGAGCTTCAACAATAGGAGTTCTTAGAACACCTGTTCCAGCAACAGCGGTAAATATACCACCTGCAGCGTATGAACCAAGCGCAGCACCAGCTCCAGTAGAGATAGTGTCTGATCCTACCCTGTTTGCTAACAAGTCAGCAGTTGTAACAGTGTTACTGATAGCACCTGCAGCAGCTCCGTCAACTTTAGCAGCGTCCACAACGTTGTTTCCAACAGCTGCGAATACATCTGCAGTATCTGAAACTCCATGCTCAACAATAGCAGGAGGAGTAACTTTAATTTCGATTGTTCTTGATGCTGTGTGAGGAGTCTTACATGTTGTGTCACCAGCTGAACATACTACTGAAGTTACATTCATTAGTTGTCCGTGGTTAGCAGCAAGTATATCAGCTCCACCAGCATTATCATCAACGAAGTAGATTGAGTCCAAAACTGAACCGTCACCATCTTCATCAACAAGGTATTCACCAGCAGCTAGAGTGTAAGTTCCTGCAATAGTACCTTCAGTACCTAAAGCAATATCAGCCCCAGCTATGTCTTGGTTGTCAGCTAATACTTTCATTTCACAGTCAGCGTTTACACCACCAGATGCATCCCATTTACCATCTGCAGCTGAACCATCAGCAACAGCGGAAGCAATAGAACCTGACATTCCACATGTAGGCATTGAGTTAGCGTGAACGTCACCAGCAGATTGAGTAATAACCATTGCTGTAACGCCAGTATTATCATTTACACCTTCAGTGTCAGAAACCAAGAATTCAGCTTCGAAAACACCTGTATTTCTACCAGTTTCAACAACTGATATCATACTTGCGTTTGATTCTAACTGAACTGTTGACCAAGCTTTCACTTGGAATGTGTTTACAGCAGATGAATAATAACCAGCTATAATATCGTGAGTGTCATCACCCTCGTTTGATGCAGTAGTTGTAATAACTGTGATCATTGGAGTTGCACTTGTTGTTGCTGAAGCACCATTAGCTACAGAAACAGTTGCAAATAATGTTCCAGGGTTTGTACCACAATTCTCAACCGCAGAACCACTAAAAGTACAGAGAGCTGTATTGGTGGCATCAGGAGTCAAGTGATAGTAAACCTCATCAGTTAAGTCACCGTCACCATCAGAGTCGATAACCGGGTTACCTGCACTACCAGGGACAACAACTGTGTCTCCTAGGTCTACATCAGCAGCCGCAACGTTTTTCTCACCTGACACAACAGCTACTTTAGTGTTGTAATCAGACTCAACAATAGTAACAACTACTTTGTTAGCGTCAATGATGTGTGAGTTTTGCACAGCATTTGCTGTTGTCACATCAGCCATTGTCACGTAAACAGTTGAAGCATTCTTTCTTGATGCAGGAGCCGATCGTGAAGACGGAGGAGTTGCCTCTGTCGTGTAACCGGTACCCTTGTTTGTTAAATAAACCGAAGCAAGTTTTTCTGCTTGCACCACATTATTATCCCCCGCAACAACTAGCGCAGGAACTAATATAGCAAGTGCTAACACAAAAACGATTGCCTTGGTCGCAATTTGTTTTAATGTATTCATCTCGATACTACCTCTCATGAATAATTTTTGTTTAATTTGGCTCAATATCTACACGTTTAATAATATAAACAGCTATAGCTATTAATAAACCTTATCTTACTTTATCTAAAAATTTCAGATAAATCAACAATTCTTACAACAGATTGCAAAAAAAACTGTAATTCAAGCAATTCTAGTGCAAAACTTGTTTGGTGTATCTGAACTAAAAATAAAATTAATTTAAAGTTATGAAATAAAATATAACGCAATTTAAAGAATTAGGTCAACGTTTTTTTTTACGAGTTTTTAACAAAAATAAAAATCAAACATAAATTTTAATATTGTTGTAACAAATAATGTAAGGATTTTTAAAAATAACGAAATAATTTCCCTATTTTTTCCCCCAATTAATAATAAGCTGTTTTTTTTATTCTATGCAAACAAAATTGTCTAAAAAAATAAAAAATAGAAACTTAAATATATCCAATTTAGAAATTGCTTATTAATAATTAAGTAATGTTACATTGAAAAAATTTAGTCTTTTTGATCTTGAAGATAAGCTTGCATGTTATCAAGAAAGTCTTGATTACCTTTTGCTGCCTTTAATCCATCTAATATTTTTTCTGTCCAAGTTTTTTCATTATTATCTGAAGGAAAAGCTGCCATAATTCTTCTGATTTGAGTTATCTTACCTAAGGTAAGTTCATTTTGAAGAAGTTCTTCATGCCTAGTTCCACTTTTCTCAATGTTAATAGCAGGCCATATTCTTCTTTCTGCAAGACCTCTATCAAGATGAAGTTCCATGTTCCCTGTACCTTTAAATTCTTCATAGATCAAATCATCTAATCTACTACCTGTATCAACAAGAGCTGTTGCGATAATTGTTAGGCTTCCGCCTTCCTCACAATTTCTAGCAGCACCAAAAAATTTTTTTGGAGGGTATAGTGCATAAGGATCCATTCCTCCTGAAAGAGTTTTTCCAGATGAAGGGACTGCTATATTGTATGCCCTTCCAAGTCTAGTCAGAGAATCAAGTAGCAAAACTACATTTTCACCAGATTCCACCAATCTTTTAGCTCTTTCTAAAGCCGTTTCTGATGTTTTACAATGATCTTCAACAGGTTCATCAAATGTTGAAGAAAAAACTTCTCCTTTTACAGACCTTCTCATATCTGTAACTTCTTCAGGCCTTTCACCTATCAAAGCAACTATTAATTTTATTTCAGGAGAATTCTTTTCAATAGAGTTAGCTATGTCCTTGAGCAAGATTGTTTTACCAGCTTTGGGGGGAGCTACAATTAGAGCTCTTTGCCCCTTACCTATAGGCGAAACCAAGTCTATGATTCTTGAAGACATGACCTTTGGTTCATTTTCTAAAATTATCTGCTCATTTGGATATATAGAAGTAAATTTTTCAAAATTGACTCTTTTTTCTATTTGTTCGACAGAGTATCCATTTACAGCTTCTACTTTCAAAGCGCCTGGATATCTTTGAGACCCTCCCTCTTCAGGAAAGTCTATTTGAGCTAAAACAAAGTCGCCTTGCCTTAATTTATTTTTTCTTATAATACTTCTTGAAACATGTATATCATTAGGAGAGTTTTTTTGACCAGGAGGACGTAAAAATCCAAATTGATCAGGCAGAATATCTAAAATACCTGCACCAATAGTTGCATTTTTTTCCTCAGCTTCAATGGCTACTAATGTATTCACTAAATCAGATCGATCTTTAGGGTTTTCTTTTATCTTTCTTTCTTTAGCAAGCTTAACTAACTCTTTGTTATCTAAATTTGAAATATTAGACAATTCAATTATCTTAATATTTTCTTTCTTAGTTTTTCTATCGTTTTTTATAGATTCTTTATTTTCTGAATTTTTAGATGAAGATATTTTTTTTCTTCTAACTGGCTTATCTTCTGAATCTTTTTTATCTTTTGAGGATGTAGTCAATTTAAGTCCTTGAAATAGTTGGTTTTGTTTTTTGAAATATTTTGTTGGATAATTTGTTAGGAATTCAAAAAACTTTTAGATAAATTCATTCTATCTCGATTTATTTTTTTGGTCAAATCTAATCTATAGTTTGAACTGAGCCCCTATTTTTTTTTGATTTAAGCATGACACAATAAAAGAATCAAATAATGGATGAGGTTTGTCTAGTCTTGAACCAAATTCCGGATGGAATTGACTACCAATCATAAAAGGGTGACTGTCGATTTCAGAAATCTCAACTAAATTATTGTCGGGACATATCCCTGATGTTATAAACCCATTTTGATTTAATGATTCTTTGTAGAAATCATTAAATTCATACCTGTGTCTATGCCTTTCGGTAATTTCTTGATTTTTGTATATTTTATGAGCTAGTGAACCTGAAGAAAGATTACATCTATAACCACCTAGTCTCATTGTTCCCCCAGTTTCTTGCAACCCTTTTTGTGATTCAATAATATCAATCACAGGGTTAGATGTATCAGGATTAAATTCAGTTGAATTTGCATCTTTCAAACCTAAAACGTTTCTAGAAAACTCTATAACCATTATTTGCATGCCAAGACATAAACCTAAATAAGGCATCTCATATTCTCTACAAAACCTTGCTGCTTCTAGCATACCTTCAATACCACGTTCGCCAAATCCACCAGGCACAATAATTCCTGACATTTTATCTAGATGTTGATATGTATTGTCCTTAGATAAAGAGTCTGAATCGATCCAATTGATATTGATTTTAGTTTTGTTATTTGCTCCAGCATGCTTTATTGCTTCATTTACTGAGAGATATGAATCAGGAAGTTCAACATATTTCCCAACTACTCCAATTTCCAATAAATCAGTAGATTTCATTATGTTGGAGCACAATAATTTCCATTTTTTTAAATCAGGATTTTTTTTCTTGTAACCTAATTTCTCTGTAATAATATTACCTAAACCTTGTTGTTCCAAATGTATAGGAATATCATATACACTTTCAAAATCTCTCAAAGAAATTACGCTTTGGGGATCTACATCACAATATAATGAAATTTTGTTTTT
>Ga0208130_1000831_pt1 | contig 15547 bp, 14 predicted proteins | sample ETNtaG_31_FD_185771 | JGI IMG/M metagenome (GOLD analysis project Ga0208130, IMG submission 185771) | Marine microbial and viral communities from oxygen minimum zone, Eastern Pacific Ocean - ETNP201310SV78 (SPAdes) (version 2) | ecosystem: Environmental > Aquatic > Marine > Oceanic ...
GGTTGTAATGCGGGTATTTTAAGTTCATTTAATCCTGATATAGGTCCGCTACCCATCCATCTAATATCATTAGCAATTTTGAAAATTGAAACTGCATAAGCTTTTAAGCAGCCTGAAAGATGCACGATCTCTTCTCTCGAACCTTGGCGAGTGAAATGATTTTCAACTTCAGAAAATTTAATACCTAATGAATTTGAAATCTTTTCTGCTACATCGCTACCAAAATTATCAGGTGCATTGATACCAGTTCCGACTGCTGTGCCGCCAATTGCTAATTTACTAACGTTATTCAAAGAAGCTTTAATATCTTCTAATCTTTCAGATAAAAGTGCAGCATAACCATTAAATTCTTGTCCAAGAGAAACAGGAGTTGCATCCATAAGGTGCGTTCTACCATTTTTATAAACCTTTTCCCACTTTTTTGCCTTTAATTGAAGAGATGAGATTAAATTTTCTATCGATGGTATTAATTTTTCTACAATATCTGTAACAGCTGCAATATTAGTTGCAGTCGGAATAACATCATTTGATGATTGACTCATGTTGACATGGTCGTTTGGATGAATTTCTTCATTTAGACTCTCTGAGGCAATCTTTGCAATTATTTCATTAGCATTCATATTTGTAGAAGTTCCCGAGCCAGTTTGAAAGATGTCAACAACAAAGTCCTTATCATGCTCACCATTAATTACTTGTTGAGCTGAAGAAACAATAGATTCAGCAACCTTTTTGTCCAGTAATTTATTTTTAAAATTAACTTCAGCACATGCTTTTTTAACTTCGCCTAAAGCTTTAATAAAAGATCTAGAAAACTTTAAATTTGAAATCGGAAAATTGTCAACTGCTCTCGCTGTTGAAGCCCCATATTTTGCTTCAACTGGAACTTGAAACTCTCCCATGGAGTCTTTTTCAGTTCTAAATTCTTTTGTCATTTACTGTTCCTGATATTGAGTGTATCCGCCAGAATCGACTTCTTCAATAAGTTCTTTATTTCCTGATTTTACAACATTACCTTTTACGACAATATGAACTTTATCAACATCTAGGTATCGTAAAATTCTTGAATAATGCGTTACTAATAGATAAGATGTTTCGTCGTCTCTATTTTCATTAATTAAATTAGCTACTGTTTTAATTGCATCTATATCTAATCCTGAGTCTATTTCATCAAGTAAAGCTAATTTTGGTTTTTTTATAGCAAGTTGAAATAATTCAGAGCGTTTTTTTTCTCCACCTGATAAATCAACATTAACTTCTCTATCTAGAAAATTTTCAACATTAAATTTCTTGGCAGTAGTGACTGCTTCGTCTTCACTCAAACCCTCATTTGAAGCCATAATAAACTCCATTAAAGAGACTCCTGGAAGACCTACCGGGTACTGATAAGATTGAAATATACCATCCTCGGCTCTTTCAAATTGAGGTTTTTCAAGTATTTTACTTCCGTTAAGTGAAACTTCACCATTGGCATCAAAATCAGGATTGCCCATTAAAACATGGCATAAAGTAGATTTGCCGGAACCATTAGGCCCCATAACCGCATGTAGTTCTCCCTTGCCAATTTCTAAATCTATACCATTTAAGATTTTTACGTCACCAATATTTGCATGTAAATTGCTAACCTTAAGCATCTGAGTTTTCCTTTATTATTAGCGTATCTCCATCTATTTCTGTTCTAAATACAGAGACGGGTTTAGTTGCCGGTAAAGTTAGGGCTTCACCTGTTTTCAAATCAAACTCTGCTCCATGAAGAGGGCATTCTACTTTACAATCATAAACCTCTCCATCTGCGAGATCCGCCTCAGCGTGTGAGCACATATTTTGAATTGCGTAATAATCTTCATCTACTTTAAATACCGCTACAGTTGTGCCATTGATATCAATTGTTGAAACAGGACTGTTCTCAAATTCAGAGAGTTTAATAGTATTCATACTTATTTTGCTCTTTCTAAAACATTTAAATATTTTTGCATAATTTCTTCGGATACTTTTTCAGAGATATTTTCCCAACCATCTTCACTAATAACTTCATTAAAAAAGCCTTTTATTAATAACTTTTCTGCAGCAGTTTTTCCAATTCCTCTAGACATAACATAATGATATAAATTTTCCTCAATAGGCCCTACAGATGAACCATGTCCACATATTACATCATCACATAATATTTCAAGATTAGGGACAGACTGCGCACTTGCAGATTCTGAAAGTAATATGTTTCTATTTTCTTGATGAGATTCAGTTTTTTCAGCACCTTCAGCGATATGGATTGTACCTGTAAATACTGATTTACTTTCATCTCCAAGAACTCCCTTAGTTAGCATGTTTGATGTTGTTCTTTTTGCTATGTGGTTTACAAAAACTCTATTGTCGTGAACTTGAGCTTTTTCTCCAAAATATATACCGTCTATATTAAACCCAGCTCCATCACCTATTAGGTCAACATCTACTCTATTTCTAGAGAATGATCCTCCAGTACTAACAGTGTGTATATTGAAAAATCCATCTTTTTCAACCCGTGCAAATATTGAATTAATAATATCCAACTCTTTTTTAGTATCAGTATCAATGATCAACTCAAAATTAGAGTTATTGTTTGCTAATACTTCAATAATTGAATAAGAATTAGCATTTAAAGATTCACCAAACTTAATCAACAATTTAGCTGTCACATTTTTTTCAACATTAATCCCAATATAGGGAGCTGAAAGGCCTGTATTTTCAACATTCAATGTTATAAATTCTTGATTATTTTCCCTAAAATCAATAACTATTCCACCATTACACTTTTGATATTGTTGTGCTAAAAATCTATCAACTGGTCTTAGAGAATATTCAGCAATTAATGGCTTGGAAGAATCATTTAGACTAGTAACACTATAGGTGCTGTTGTCTTTTGATGAAAACTCTTTGGCATTAAAAACGATATCAAAATCTTTATTTTCAGCTAATTCTGTATCTATCTCTTCAACTTTGAAATCATTAATTGATTTAGAGATATTTGTATATTTCCAATCTTCGTCTTTAGTTGAAACTTCTTTCATAGAGTCATATGGCTCTGAAATTAATTTTTTGGAAAATACTTTATTATTCAATTTTTTTGAAACCTTAACCTATTGCGCCAGCTTCAATCATATTCAATTCTATAAGTTTGTTGAACTCCATAGCGTATTCCATTGGCAGGGTTTTTGTAAACTCTTCAACAAATCCAGCAACAATCATTGAAGTTGCTTCGGCTTCAGAGAGGCCTCTGCTCATCAAATAAAATAATTGATCTTCACCTACTTTAGAGACAGTTGCTTCGTGGCCGATTTCAGCAGTAGATTCTTCAATTTCCATATATGGATATGTATCCGATCTAGATTTATCATCTAAAATCAAAGCATCACATCGCACAAAGCTTTTAGCCGTTTCGGATCCGTCTTCAACTTTTACCAAGCCTCTATATGCTCCTCTTCCACCACCTTTTGAAATTGATTTTGATGTTATAAGGGAGGTGGTATCGGGTGCTAGGTGGACCATTTTTGCTCCTGTGTCTTGATGCTGTCCAGCATTAGCGAATGCTACAGACAAGACCTCACCATGAGCTCCTGGCTCCATTAGATAAACTGATGGATACTTCACTGTAAGGGAAGAACCTATATTTGCATCAATCCATTCCATTGTTGCGTTTGCAAATGCTTGGGCTCTTTTAGTTACTAAATTAAATACATCATTTGACCAGTTTTGGATAGTTGTGTATCTGCATGTTCCTGATGGTTTTACAATAATTTCAACAACTGCTGAATGTAAAGCGTCAGTAGTGTAAACAGGTGCAGAACAACCTTCTATGTAGTGTACTGAGGCTCCTTCATCAACAATTATTAATGTTCTTTCGAACTGCCCCATGTTTTCAGCATTAATTCTGAAATAAGCTTGAAGTGGGTCCTCAATATGAACACCTTTTGGAACATATATAAATGATCCACCAGACCAAACTGCTGAGTTGAGTGCGGCAAATTTGTTATCACCTGGAGGTATCACAGTTCCAAAATACTCCTTAACCAGTTCTGGGTATTCTCTAACTGCAGTATCCATGTCACAAAAAATTACACCGAGTTTTTCAAGATCTTCTCTATTCCTGTGGTAAACAACTTCACTTTCATATTGTGCTGTAACTCCAGCTAGGTAGCTTCTCTCTGCTTCGGGGATTCCAAGTTTTTCATAAGTTTCTTTAATCTCATCAGGTACCATATCCCATGAATCGGCCTGTTCTTCAGTAGGTTTTATGTAATAATAAATATCATCAAAATCTAGAGAGTCTAGCTTTTCTTTAGCAACCCATTCAGGCATAGGTTTATCTAAAAATCTTTTATATGCTTTTAATCTGAAATCTAGCATCCACTCTGGTTCCTCTTTGATCTCTGACATTTTTCTGATAATGTCTTCGTTTAAACCTTTTTCAGGTTTAAAAACATTTTTTTCTGGGTCAGACCAACCAAGTGAATACTTACCTAAATCTATATCTACATTTGCCATACTCTTATTTTAATAATGTACTGGTTCAATCATAAAAAGTATTGATTTAATTTATTTTTATAAGTAGTTATTATTTTTTGTATGCCTGCAATTTTTATAAACCCTACAGACGATAAACATATAGATTTTTTAAATCTTTTAAAACAACAAAACGAAGATTTGCGAGTATTTGTCTCGGATAAAAATAGTAAAGAATTTATTGAAAAATTACCTGGTAAGAAGGCCGTTGGCGATATTTCTGATGATTCACATATCTATACAGCAGCAGAAGGTGCTTTCTGTGGAATATTTTTTGAAGGCTTAGATAGTTCTTTGAGAGATGTGTTTTTAAAATCTATTAAACAATCTTCTTTAAAAAGGATTTTATGGATCTCTTTTCAAGAGCAGGGTTCAGAAATTGTAGATATAAAAAACTTAACTTATATATTATGCAATGCTGATTCAGATTTTACAGAAACAATTCTTCACCTTGAAGAAGTAGAAGAATTGAGTGATAAATTTATAGATTTATCTTAAAATTTTGATTTAAGATTACTAAATTTAAAAGTTGTAAAATTCTCTTATGAAGAAAAATTCATATTTTAAAACAGGATCAGGATCACGAAAAGCATTTGTTTCAACATTCCAAGACAAAGGTGAACTAAAAGAAATTTTAGAATTAAATAATGTTTCCAAAGTAAAAAATAAAATATTCAATAAAAGCTCTGAAAATATGGAGGAGCTAGAAAACAATTGTGTGAGCCTTACTGTTACCTCGCCTCCGTACAACATAGGAAAAGATAGTGACCTAGATTTAACAGATGAAGAATATTGGAACTTGATGGAGAAGGTTTTCAAGGAAACATATAGAGTTACTGAATCTGGTGGAAGAATTGTGGTTAATGTAGCAAATTTAGGTAGGAAACCTTATATACCGTTTTCCAAATATTTTACTGAACTATTAATAAATATAGGGTTCATAATGCGAGGAGAAATTATTTGGCAAAAATCAAAAGGGGCAAATGCTAATTTTGCCTGGGGAAGCTGGCTTTCAGCATCAAATCCAGTAATTAGAGATATCCATGAATATTGTTTAGTTTTTTCAAAAGACTCACTAAAAAAATCAACAAAAGGGGAATCATCTCTGGAAAAAGAAGAGTTTATGGAATCCACGCTATCAATATGGAATATTAATCCAGCAAGAGCTAAAAAAATTGGCCATCCAGCACCCTTTCCAATTGAGCTTCCTCAAAAGTTTATAAACCTATATACCTTCAAGGATGATTTAATCCTTGATCCTTTTCTTGGTAGTGGAACAACAGCCATTGCCGCTAAAAATTTAGAACGAAATTTTGTTGGTTACGAAATTGAAAAGGAATATATAGAAATTGCCAACAACAGACTTAAAACAGAGGTTAGTTAACTAAATTCCAAGCTGAAAATAAATTTTGATATATTTTATTATTTGAAAGTAAATTTTCATGATTATCAAAACCAACTAATTTACCCTCACTCATAACAAGTATTTTTTCTGCATTTAAAATAGTTTCTAACCTATGAGCAATAACAACTGATGTCTGATAGGTAAGCAATGCGTCTGTTGCATCTAATATTGAACTCTCAGACTCAATATCTAAATTTGCAGTAGCCTCATCAAATACAATGATCTGTCTTTTTGCAAGAACAGCCCTAAGCAAAGCAATAAACTGTCTCTCACCTGCTGATACATTAGCTCCTCTTTCACCAACATCTTGATCTAGTCCATTTTCATAGCGTTCAAACCAATCAAGAAGTCCTATTTCTTCTAACTCGCTCTGCAAATCAATTTTTCCTGGGTTTGAATATATTAAATTGTCTCTTATTGAGCCCCTGAATAAAAAGCTTTCCTGTGGAACGTAGGCAATATTTTTTCTAGCCCATCTCTGTGATATATCTTTTGAGGATTCACCATAAAATTTTACATCCCCTTTGGTAGGTAGATAAAATCTCAATATTAGTTTTGCAATAGTGCTCTTTCCAGCTCCTGTTTCACCAACAATGGCAATCTTTTCTCCCCTGTCAATTGCAAAAGATACATCATGTAAAACAGTTTCTCTACCATAAGAAAAATCCACATTTTCAAATTCAATGACTTTACCAGCATCTGTTTCCGGAGATAAAGTACCAGTTTTACTGAGAACTGGTTCCTCATCTAAGATTGAAAATACTTTTTTCATTGATGATCCTGCTGATCTTAAGAGATCATAATTAAATGAAAGTTGGATAAGGGGATCAAAAAAATAATTTAAATAAAACAATAATGCTACTAACTCTCCCACTGTTAGGGTGCCTTGTTTAATTCTTGCAGCGGCAAACCAGATGACAACTGCAATAGAGGTAACCCTAGTTATTTCTAAAAAAGGAAAATAAATTGCAATATTTTTGGCTGACTGCATATTTGCTTTAAGGTGTTCATTATTTACTTCTTTAAATCTTTTGTATTGTTTTGTCTCATCTGCGTATGCTTGAATAATTCTTACGCCAGATATTCCTTCTTGAAGAGAGGATAGAACCTGTCCAATCCATTCTCTAACAGCCCAGTATGTTCTATCAGCATGATTTCTAAAAATTTTTGTTGCTATACCTAGTAAAGGAAGGATGAGGAAAGATAGTAATGACAATTGGACATCAACTAAAAATACAGCAATCGTTGCTCCAAATATAGTTAGTAAAGATGTCAAAATACTACTTGCACCTTCCCTTGCAAACTCGTTTAAGCTTTGCATATCAGAAGTCATTCTTGCCACCAAAACGCCTGTTTTATTTTTTTCAAAATAATTAATATCTAAAGACGACATGTGTCTAAATAGCTTTTCTCTTATTCTTTTTACATAAGACTCTCCAACTAGCCCTATAGAAAGTAGCGCTTTACTCATTACAAAATATAGAGCAATAAGAGTTAGGAAATAAAAGAAGCACTGAAGAAGTAAGTACTCATAGTCATACTTCATGACACCATTGTCTATGCCTCTTGAGATTAATTGAGGACCAATCATTCTTACCCCCGTACCAGTGAGAGCAATCATTGATGCAAATAAAAATGGTCTGTGAACTTCTGGCACTAATCTAAATGATCTTAAGAAAGTATTTTCTTTCAAAGTTATATCTCCGATGATTGGTTTTCTAAAAATAATGACTTGTAAGTATCTACTGACTCCATCAAGTCTTGATGCTTGCCCTGTGCTTTTACTTTACCTTCTTCAAGAAACACCACTTCATCGCATAGCTCAATGGTTGGGACCCTATTTGTGATAATTAAAGTTGTCATATTAGACATTACTTGATTCAATTCACTTCTAATCTCCTCCTCAGTACTTGCATCTACTGCTGAAAGTGCATCATCAAGAATCAATATTCTTGGCTTTCTTAAAATGGCTCTTGCCAATGCAATGCGTTGTCTTTGGCCTCCTGACAATCCATATCCTCTCTCGCCAACCTTTGTTTCATATGATTCGGGAAGTTGTGAGATAAAATCGTGTGCTCTGGCAATTTGAGCTGCGTTTTTGACATCCTCTTGTGAAGCGTCCTCTAGACCAAGTGAAATATTTTCTCTTGCAGAGTTTGAAAACAAAAAGCTTTCTTCAAAAGCAAGGCTAACATTGCTTCTTAAATCGCTTAATCTCAAGTTTTTTATATTAACTCCATCAATCTCAATGGAGCCAGATTCTATCTCATACAAACGGGGAAGTAGATATGCTAATGTTGACTTTCCTGACCCTGTCGAGCCAACAATTGCTACAGTCTTTTTGCCCTCAATTTCAAGAGTTAAATCATCAAATATATTTTCATTACCGTACTTGAAATTCACATTTGAAAATTTTAACGATCCACTTCCATCTTTTGGAAGTTCATTTGGAGATTCATCATCTATTATTGTTGGTGTTTCATTAAGTAACTCAAGAATTCTATTTCCAGCTGCAACACTGGAAGGTATTTCGGACAAAAACCATGCAGTAATTCTTAAAGGCCAAATTAATAAAAATACATACTGCGTAAATGCAATAAATTCACCCAAAGATAGGTATTCATTAATAGTTAGATAACCACCTAAAAGCAAAACGGCAAGCGTTATCACCATAGGTATAAGTTCAAATAAAGGAACAAATCTAGTTCTTAATTTCAAATACACAAGAGAAGTATCATAAATCTTTTGGACCGCACTCTCCACTTTATTCGTAGCTTGTTCTTCATTTCCGAATGCCTTAACAACTCTAATTCCACCAAGTTGTTCTTCAACTTCAGTGGTCATATTTGCCTCTGCTTCTTTAACCTTTAAAGAAACTCCCATTGCTTTTGATGAAAAATTAGAAGCCAGCCATAAAACTGCTGGTATTGATAACAGAACAATACCTCCTAGTGGGAGGCTGAGGCTTAATAAAGTACCACTCAATATAAGTAGTAAAAAAATATTTGCAGATGCAAGTGGTGCGATAGCGAATGCAAGCCTAACTTGTGAAGCGTCGCTAGATGCTCGTGCCATTAAATCTCCAGTGGGTACTTGATCGTGGTAATTGAATGCAAGTTTTTGCATATGTGTAAAAATTCTATTTCTTATTCCTGCTTCAACGTTATATGAAACATCCATGCTGAAATATCTCCTAGCACCAATTGATATTGCTCTGGTATATCCAGCTATGACCATAAAAGATATGAAAACAATAACTGCTCTCTGCTCTCCGGCAACTATCCCATCATCAATAATTCTCTTGATTAGATATGGCTGAATAATTACCAAAAAACACCATACAAGAGCTGATGCCATTGATATAAAGAAGCTTTTTTTATTTTCTTTCATTCCTTCTGCAAAAAAGGACAGTGCTTTTTTAAATTCAGGTGTTTTAAAGACTTTAAACATGTTTAACCATGTTAATTGAGTAAAAAATTTAAAATAATGCGCTAAATACTTTGTGCATTATTTCACAAGCGTATTATCGTAAATCTTATGAATGATGTTTTAGATAAAAAAATTGAAAATGTTTTAGATCAAGCTGATCGTATGTTTATAGCCACAAGCGTAGGTGGCAACTCTTCAGGAGCTTCTGTATTTTTTAGTAGAGATGGTGAAGACCTAGTTTTCTTTACCTTCCACCCTACCCGTAAAGCAGAGCAAATTAGATTAAACCCTAGAGTGCACGTTGTCATTTGGCCTAAAGGTCAAGAAGGTATTGAAGGATTACAAATAGATGGCGAGTGTTACAAAATTAAAGATGAAGATGAAAAGAAAAAAGCTTACGAATTAGTCTTAAATACTACTGAAGCATTCAAAGAATTCATGGAGGATGAATTTTTAATTAAAAATGATGTTGTTGGTTATTACAGAGTAAAGCCAACTACTGTAAAATATGTAAATTTTTATCAAGAAGAGAAATTTGAATGGAAAACATACCCTGCAAATAAAACGTCTGCAGTAAAAATGGCATTCAAACTTGGATTGAAAAGAATTGGATTGTGGCTTAGAACTATTCGTGCTCCATTCTTAACTGCAACTTTTGCTCCAATCTTTATTGGTGCAGCAGTTGCTTGGAATGATTTAAAAGAAGCTGGTTTAGATTCAAGTTGGTCATGGAGAATGTTTTGGTTGGTTCTTGGTGGAGCGTCTTTAGCTCAGGTTGCTACAAATGCATCCAATGATTATTTTGACCATACTTCAAATGCTGACGAAATAAACAAAGTTGCAAGTCCATTTAACGGTGGTAGTCGTGTTATACAAGTCGGACTAATGACTCCAGGGCAAGTTTTAATAACTGCATTAGTCAGTATTGCTGGAACGGTTGCAATTGGTCTTTATTTGAATCAACAAGTGAGTGGGGCATTTTTTGGCAACACTCCAATTTTATGGACAGGTATAATTGGAACATTTTTAGCCCTAGGTTATACCGGTGACCCCGTAAGGCTTGGTTATAAAGGTTTTGGAGAAATTGCAATAGCACTTGGTTTTGGTCCAGTAATGGTAATGGGTGCTCATTATGTATTGACTGAATCAATACATCAAAATGTAATTTCTGAGTGGAATTGGATTGAAGCATTAATTGCCTCAGTTCCGATAGCAATCCTTGTAATGCTTATCGTATGGATAAATCAATTTCAGGATGCACCTTCAGATGCTGCAGTAGGAAAGAACACCTGGGTTGTTAGAACTGCTGAACAAGGCGAGTGGATGAAGCTTGAGAAACCAATGAAATTGTATAAACAATTTATGATTGAAGCATTTGTTGCGGTTGCATTTGTCGGAGCTTTAAGTTTCTTTACAGATTACGGTACAGTTTATGCTTTCATGGCTTTACTACCCCTAGCACTTGTTTGGAAGGCATTTAAGATGGCAGACGAGTGGATGGTTAAGTGGAATAATCCTGAGGCTGATCGTCAAAAAGTTCCATATGAGTTGCTTTTAGTGAATGTGTCAACAATAGGAATACATTTCCTAACAGGCATCTTGCTAGCTGTAGCTTACATTTTATAATTGTCTGAAAAAGCTAACTTCTCTAACATATATAAGTTTTACGATTTAATCAATTCAGTTATAACTCTTGGCTTTGATGAGTCATGGAGAAATAAGGCAAGTAATCATATATCTGGAACAAGAGTTTTAGATCTTGGGAGCGGTACTGGAGCTGCTTTTAAACAGTTAAAAAAATATGAAGTGATAGCTATTGATCCTGATGAAAAGATGATGAAACTTAATCAATTTTCAAATAAAGTCATAGGTAGTGCTGAGAGCCTTCCATTTCCTGATAATTCTTTTGATAGTGTGTATTGTGCGTTTGTTTGGAGAAATTTAAATGATTCCGGAAAAGGTTTGGAAGAAGTGCACAGGGTATTGAGACCTGGTGGAAAATTTATATTACTTGATATGACAAGGCCTAAAAATAGTTTTCTACGATTACTACATAAAGTTGGTACATTTATAATTACCTTATTAATCGGAATACTGACCTTTAATTTTAAAGAATACAAATTCCTTCATAACTCACTAGATAAATATCCTCAACCAGAAGTTCATTTAGCAAATGATTTATTTAATAAAGTAAAAATAACACGCATGGGGTTATTTGGATTTGTTTATTTGTCTATCTTAGAAAAATAATTTACTGATTAGCTAAAGCAACTAAGAGCTGGCCAACTTGATCCTGTGGAAGGTTGCCTGTTCTTCTTGCAACAACATTCAAATCTTTATCTAAAAACACCCAGTAAGGGAATGCGTTTAGTCCATATGCGGTAGCAATCTCTTTATCTAGATCATAAAGTTGTGTCTCTGACCATCCTTCACTTGCTAACCAGTCATGTGGTGGATAATTTTCTCTTGCTCTGTCTATTGAGGTTGCAATTGCTATTACTTCTATTCCATCAGGAACGCCTATTAAATCTATATACTCTTGAACTACTGGAACTTCTTTTTGACAGTAACCACACCAATGAGCGAGAAATATCAATGCCTTAGCATTGCCATTTTTTTCAATTGTTACAATCTCAGAGTTTTCATTAGGAGCAGAAAAAGTTGGGGCTGCCAAACCTCTAGCAACATTGTCATCGTTTTCAGAGGCAAATTCTGGAAGAAAATCTCCATTTACTGTTGTGTCTCCTACAGGTAGGTTGCCATCTAAAGGTTCATCAACAAGAGTAACACCAATAGCAATAGCAAGACCTATAGCAAGAACCACCCCGCCAGCAATAATAAAATTTTTATTCAACAAATTCCTTCCTCGATAAATCATAATACAGCAAGGCTAAAAATATAGTTAAAAATCCTGTACTCGCCATAACTGGAATAGAAATAAATCCGAATATATCAACATATTTGAGATTACATGGTACATCTATTGCACAAGACCCACCTCCACCACCTCCATTTTGGAGAAAAATATGATAAGCACCAATACCAACTCCAACTAGACTTAAATATCCAGCACGTATATAAGTCTTGTTGAATAAACCTATTACAAGAATTAATGCAATAGGGTACATCAAGTACCTTTGATACCAACAAAATTTACAAGGAATAAAACCAACAACTTCTGAATAAACTAAACTTCCAATCGAACAAAATACTGCAACACTTGTTGCAAAATTGTAAAACTGATCATTAATTATTTTAGAAAATCTTTTTTTTGAAAAAATTAAAAACAATATTAATAAGCTGATAGCCCAAGCAACGAAAGTAAAGAAGCCAAATAATGTATTAAAAAAAACAATTAAGTCCATAAAGAATTTTACCCCAAAAAAAATGATAGGCGGTCAATGCCGCCTATCATTAAAGTTTTTTATAAAAAGTCTTAGATTTTTTCTCCAGACTTGATTCTTGCCATACCAAGTACCAATACACCAAGACCAACTTTGTTAACAATGTCAGCAATTGTGTAAAGAACTTCTCGGATAGCATCGAAGTCGCCTGCTACTGGAGCTAAATAACCTAATGGATAGATTATCCAACCAACAAGAATGAGGTTTTTGATTTTCTCAAACTGATCAGCTTCTGCAGCTTTAAGTCCTGCACCTTCTGCTTGAAGATTTCTCATCAAGTATGCATATGCAACCATAGCTACAACAAATCCTACCCAGTATGCATCGCTACCTGCAGCAGATGTCTCGCCATAATAACCGCCACCAATCATCACGACAGCAGCTAATCCCCAGTTTCTAACTTTTTCGTTATACTCTGCGCCTGAAGATGTTACAGCAAGTACCTCTACGAACATTAATGGTACTGTTAGGATCCAGTCGACATATCTTAAGCCTGTATCAAAATCTCCACCAGCCCATGAGCCAGTCATTTTATTGTAGTGATACCAAGCTATTCCTGTCACAAGAGCGGAGATATATACTCCTCTTCTATGTTTTGGATCTACTTCTCTTGATGATGCAAGTAAAAATACTGTTCCAGCGAGCATACCCACTGTTGCCACCATAAAGAGTCTATAAGTAAGTTCAGCCATTTTAGCCTACTCCTTTTGTTTATTAATACTTTGTGAATTAAATCACAATATAATTCTATATACTTTGTGCAATTGTGATAATTTTTTGCAAAAATTTTTTTAAATCAATGTAACGTTATTTCTGAAAACTAGTAACTACACCCAGTGATTCATTGCTCCATTTTTCTAAATATGGTTTCAAATTAAACTTTTTAGCGGTTGAATCTGAAGTCATATACCTAATTTTCCCGTAAATACTTCTCTCAGGGCCCCATGCTCTGTCGTATCTGCCGAGAATCCAAAAAACACCAGAATAAGAATTTGGATCTCTTCCATCTAGAGAAAACCTGTCATTTAGAGTAATCATGTAAGACAGTGCTAATTGTGGATTTGGTGTCCATTCCAATATTTTCTTTCCCCAAAGCATTCTTAAATAATTCTGTATTATTCCTTGTGTACGCAATTGGTTTTGAGCAGCATTCCAAATCTCGTCATGCGTTTGAGAATAAGTAAGTTCATCAAGAGAATATATATGCTCTCTTTCATCAGTTGAATGTTCGTGTAAGGTTTTTATTGCCCACTCAGGTAAGCTTGAGTATTGATTGTAGTTAGCTCTCCTAACACATGTGTGGTAGCCAAGTTCTCTCCAGGTGATTAATTCATCCATAAAACTTTCAAGATTTTCAGTACCTCCCCACCACCCTTCACGCCTTCCAACCATTTTTGGATCAATTGACTCTGGGGACCAGGACTCTAAGTTGGAAATTTTTTCAAAAACTTCGTGAGTTGATATTTGTCCAAAATGAAAATATGGTGATAATTGACTGCTAGCTTCTTTTGAAGGGTCACTTCTATACTTTGCATAGTCTTGATAGCCAGTATCTATAAATTTATTAAGCTGCTTCAACGCATGAGAGTATCCACCTTGTATTGAGCTTATCTCAACAGTTTTGTCGATATTTAACTCATGAAGAAATTCGTCAATATTTTGTGTTTTAAAATCAAATGGTTTCCATTTTTCTTGTATAGATTTAATTTGAGATAGATCAAATTTTTTATTTAATAACTCCAAAGAATTTTCAAGAGGCGTTTCTATGATAAAGTCTTCTAAGTTTTTGTGTAAATACCTTCTAAAGTCATGAGCTCTAACATACTCTTTTTCTGATAATCTGATAGGCACTATTCCATTAGAATCAACAAGTTCGTACCTAGTACCAATTTCACCAGATGCTTTTGCTGTCATTTGAGGAACAAAATATGTTGGGTAATCATCTGTAATTACAACTGATGCATTTTTTGATAATTCAGTTAACAGCCCTTCTGATTCTCGAGCTGACTGTTCTACAAAGGGATAGTAATAAGCATTTGTACTTGAGACTATTTTGTCAACTTCCTTCATTCCCTCAAGAGTAAACTTATGCAAACGAATACTAGACATTGGATAGTCAAGAATTAACGGTTCTAAGATCAAAAGTGGTTGGGACAGTTGATTTGCCCACTCAACAGCACGTTGTAATGCAAAATTATAACCTACTCTTTTAAAAGCAATCATCCAGTAAACAACATATTTCGAATCAGCGAGTGACTCTGGATTGATATCTTTAAGTGTTGTGACTCGAGTAAGTGGGACTTGTACCATACATAAATATTTTAAATTCAATTTAAATTATTACATAATAATATGATGTAAATTAGTTTTAAAATTTAAAAATTTTAGGTACACTAAATAGGTTTAAATTATGGGTGCAATAAATATTTCAAGCGTTGGGAAAATTTATCCAAATGGAACACGCGCTTTAGAAGATGTAAATATCAAAATCAACGATGGTGAATTTGTAGTGTTGGTTGGGCCTTCTGGTTGTGGAAAAACAACTCTCTTAAGAATGGTTGCTGGATTAGAAGATATTACTGAAGGCGAGATTTCAATAGCTGACAAGGTTGTAAATGAAGTAGCTCCAAAAGATAGAGATATAGCAATGGTTTTTCAAAACTACGCATTATATCCACACATGTCTGTTTATGACAATATGGCTTTCTCACTTAAGCTGCGTAAACTTTCTAAAGAAGAAATAGATAAAAAAGTTAAAGAAGCAGCAAAAACACTA
>Ga0208130_1000832_pt1 | contig 15516 bp, 16 predicted proteins | sample ETNtaG_31_FD_185771 | JGI IMG/M metagenome (GOLD analysis project Ga0208130, IMG submission 185771) | Marine microbial and viral communities from oxygen minimum zone, Eastern Pacific Ocean - ETNP201310SV78 (SPAdes) (version 2) | ecosystem: Environmental > Aquatic > Marine > Oceanic ...
TTTGAATGTTCAAATGCAGATCTCAATCCAGTTGGGATAATTATGAATAATGAAGTTCCTACTGCAACATGCATGATGATTGACTGATCAAAACCAAAATACGTCAAGAGATAGTAAAGCATTGGAACAATAACTATCCCGCCACCAATGCCCAACATTCCTGCCAATACACCAGCAACTGAACTTGCAGAAGCAATAATGAATATAGTGATTAAATCAGGTTGCAAAATAAGTTCCCCTAGACATGAATTATCTCAATTAACTCACCGCTATTTCCTTTAATTGTGCTTGCTTGAGTTGTTTCAAAGCTGGGGATATTCGAATCATATTTTAAATCCATAAAGTTAGATTCGTGTGCGATGAAACTCACAATCGATATGCCTGACGGCAAGTAACCTGGCCTACAGGCTCTTGGGCCAGCCTTAGATGGCATTTCATCTAGTTCTATTAATGATTGGTCCTTTATCGCAAGCGCAGCAGATTTATATTTTGTTTCCTCTGGTAAACCAAAAACCTTTGAGATTGCTCGAATCCTTGACTGCATCGGCGGTGCTTTCTCTATGGATAATGTATCGTGAAGAAAGGATTGCATCTCGTCCAGATCCTCTCCAGCAAGAATCACAATAAATGTTTGATCTATGTCGCATCTTGGAGATGGGCTATCGAACTCTTCAAGTCTAGATTTAAACTGGGTTAGATAAATAATCTCTTTAGATGGTCCCATGATCTGCATTGCTCTAATCTGATCTGTAAAGGAAAGATCTGCTGGCTCACCGATGACTTCAAATGGAGATCCAATCAATTTTTCTGCTGACCGATCTACATCGCTAACAATTAATTCTGCTGCGTTCCAACCATAGGTTCCAAATGGAACATAGTCCTCATCAATGGTTTGCTGTACAAATCTGAAGAAAAAATCATCTGAGCTTTCAGGACTCATATAAACCATCTCCGAGTTCTCAAGATTAGGTGCATCCCAACTTTTGGCTTGATCAGCATTTACTCTAGATGAAGAAATCAAACGATAGTTAAGATAATCTGAATAAACATCAACAACCCGATTTAAATCAGGGCTGGTTATTGTAACAGCTGTAATGCGACCTAATTGCATGATATGTGACCAATCCAAAAGATAGAGAATATCACAATATTTGTATACACTTGATCAATTCTAGAAAACTAAAAGGAGTCAAATGGTGTCAAAAGTTTCAATATGTGAAGTGGGTCCAAGAGATGGTCTCCAGAGTGAGCCAGAACTTCTTTCAACTGAAGTTAAAAAAGAATTTATAACTAGATCTATCAATGCTGGTATTAAGCAGATAGAGGTCACGAGCTTTGTTCATCCTAAGAGGGTGCCACAAATGGCTGATGCAGAGGAACTCGTTTCAAGCCTACCAGTTCATGATGATGTTTCGTATATTGGTCTAATAATGAATCAAAGAGGGTTTCAGCGAGCAAAAGATTGTGGAATCAAGGAAGTTGGAATGGTCATTGTGAGTACCGATACATATAACATGAAAAATCAGGGAGTAGTCACACAGCAGTCCATAGATAACTGGTTGGAAATCTCAGAAGAGGCCAAGTCTTCTGGCATCAGAACAAACGTCTTGATTGCATGCTCATTTGGCTGTCCTTATGAAGGAGAAGTTGATCCTGAGCATATTGCTGGAATTGCAGAAAAAGTTCTAGATGGAAATCCTGATATCATTGGTTTAGCTGATAGTGTGGGTGTTGCAGTACCTGATCAAATAAAAAGAACATTTTCTCTGATCAAAGAGCTTGCACCTGATATTCCATTGAGAACACACTTGCACAATACAAGAAACACTGGATTAGCAAATGCATCTGCAGCTATTGAAGCTGGTGTGACTATTGTTGATGCATCTACAGGAGGTATTGGAGGGTGTCCATTCGCTCCTAAAGCCACAGGAAATATTCCAACAGATGACTTACTATACATGCTCGACAGATCTGGGATTGAAACAGGTGTAAATCTGAATCATATCGTTGAAAATTCTGAATGGCTTGAATCTCAGCTTGGAAGAGCTGTTCCTGCAATGGTACCAAAAGCAGGAATTTTTCCAGAAAATGCTGAAATAAACGTTCAATAAAAGTATGATTATTGTAGATTTTTTTTTAATCTAATATTTCAAAGAATTCAAGAAAAAGATCGAGCTAAACAAAACAAAAGATTAATTTAGTTTCGATATAAAAAATAGGAGTAAATATGAGTTATCGACTTGGAGTTGATGTAGGGGGAACTTTCACTGATCTCTTACTAGTCAACGAAAAAACTGGGGAACTTCATACTGCAAAAGTACCAAGCACACCTGAGGATTCCTCCATTGGAGTTTTTAATGGCATCAAACGAGTCTGTTCAAATGCTGATGTAGATCCATCTCAAATAAATACCGTTATGCATGGAACTACTGTTGCGACAAACACTATCTTGACAGGCACTGGAGCCAAGGTTGGTTTAATAACTACAAAGGGTTATCGTCAAGTACTTCAGATAGCTCGATCATTTGTTCCTGGTGGTCTTGGTGGTTGGGTAATTTATAACAAAAGTAACCCTCTTGCACCTTTGGCACTGACCATAGAGGCCGATGAAAGAACATCAGCAAAAGGTGAGATACTATCCAAATTAAAAGTGGGTCAGCTAGCAAAAGACATCAAAATGATGAAAGATAAAGGAGTCGAAGCTGTCACTGTGTCACTGATTAATTCTTATGCTAATGCTAAACATGAAAAAGAAATCAGAAATGTAATCAAGAAAAAGAAACTATTACCTAAAATCCCAGTTTCGTTATCATCAGAAGTTGTTCCAGAGATGCAAGAATATGAAAGAACTATTACAACTGTAGCAAACTCATATGTAAGACCTAAGGTTGCTGAGTACGTAAAAAATCTTCAGAGTGGTTTAAAGAGAAGAATGAAAGACGTAAAATTACGCATTCTTCGTTCAGATGGTGGCCTTGCCTCTGCAAAAGCCTCGTCAGATTCCCCAGTAAATCTTCTCATGAGTGGACCAGCTGGTGGTGTTTCCGGAGCAATTTGGATAGCTAAACAAGCAGGTTTTGAAAACCTGATGACATTTGATATGGGTGGAACTTCTACAGACGTTTCACTGGTTAAAGATGGCGTTGCTGAGCAAAGCAGAGAAACATCGGTTGGAGATGTAACTGTCAGGGCTTCATCTGTTGATGTCAGAACTGTTGGAGCTGGCGGTGGATCGATCGCTCATGTCCCAGAATTAACTGTCGCACTAAGAGTAGGTCCCCAAAGTGCTGGAGCGGCACCTGGTCCTGCATCATATGATAAAGGTGGAACAGAACCCACTGTAACAGATGCAAATGTTGTATTGGGCTATATTCCTGCAGATTATGTTGAGCTCGGTGGCGATGCAGATTGGAAGATTAGAAAAGATCTTGCTGAAGAATCCATCAAGCCTGTTGCAAAAGCACTAGGTCTCTCAGTCAAGCAAGCAGCCTCTGGAATCATTGATATCGTCAATGAGACTATGTATGGAGCTCTAAGGCTAGTTTCTGTTGAAAAAGGATACGACCCAAGAGAGTTTGCCTTAATTGGCTTTGGTGGAGCGGGTCCGCTTCATGCGAATGCACTAGGAAAGCTAACAAACTCTTGGCCTGTTATTATCCCTCCTGGCCCTGGAGTGCTATGTGCTTATGGTGACGTAACAACAAATATTCAAGATGAATCATCAATGTCATTCATAAGAAGGTTTTCAGATACGGATAAAAAAGAGGTTGTGAAAATATTTGAAGATCTCGCTAAAAAAGCGTCTAAAACACTTGATGCTGAAGGCGTTGCAAAAAGCAAAAGATCTACAACCTATCAAGTAGACCTTAGATATCTAGGTCAAGGTATGACGATCAATGTTGATTTTGATATTGCTGATCTTAAACGAAGCGGTCTAGATGCAATTGGAGATAAATTCGACGAATTGCATAAACAACTCTTTACTTTCTCACTCGATGAGGAAAAAGAACTTGTTAATCTTAGAGCAGTAGTAAAAGATCAAGCGCTTACGGTGAAAGCACCCTCTGTTGGAAAGGGAGGTCCAAAACCTTCAAAAGCTTCCATTATTGCTGAAGGAAGTCCTGTATATATGGATGGAAAAAATCAGAAGGCCAATATATACGATCGCTCAAAACTCAAACATGGAAATGTTGTAAAAGGTCCAGCCATAATCAAGGAAATGGATTCTACGACACTTATTCTTTCTAAACATGAAGGAAAAGTAGATAAATTTGGCAACATACTAATCACGCCTGCAAAATAAGGGAGTCTAAAGATGCCAGCTAAAATAGTACAAAAAAATAATAAAAAATTTAACCGAGTAAAACTTGATCCAATTACACTTGATGTAATTGAGAATTCAATGTTCTCAGCACGATGGGAAATGGATGCAGTCCTATTTAGAACTGCAATGTCTCCTGGTATAAGAGAGCAAGGTGACGAGTTTCCTATGATTGCAAATCTTGATGGAAAAATGGTTGTGGGTCAGTTTGGAAGCTTTATTCATGGGTTCAAAGAAGCCTTTGATGGAACCATTGAAGAAGGTGATATGTTTCTAACGAATGATCCTTATTCATGTAATGGTGCAGTCAGTCATGCCAATGACTGGTTATTACTCAGACCTATTTTCAAGGATGGTCGACTCATTGCTTACGCAGCAATGTTTGGACATATGACTGATGTGGGCGGGAAAGTTCCTGGTAGTTTACCAACAGATGCAACACAGATTTTTGAAGAAGGCGTTAGAGTTCCTCCAACCAAAATTTTTAAAGATGATGTGCTACAAGAGGAAATCTTAAATATTATCCTTCATAACTGCAGACTACCAATTTGGAATAAGAGTGACTTTAATGCAATCGTTGCTTCTATAAGGACAGCAGAAAAACGAGTAATCGAGATGGCAGATCGTTTTGGTGATGATATTTTCTATTCAGCTTTAGAAGATCTTCTAGATAGAAATAAGAAAGCCATGGCTACTCTTATTAAAAATACTGTCCCAACGGAAAAACAGTATTTTGAAGACTACATTTGTGATGATGGCTTAGGAATGGGCCCATACAAAATTAAATGTGCAATGTGGCGAGAAGGTCGGAAAGTGATCTTTGACTTTGAAGGAACAGATCCGCAATCCATCAGCTCAGTCAACTTCTTCCTTAATGAAGAAATGTTCAAAATGTTTTGTGGGGTATACATGATCATGGTTTTTGATCCAGCGATTATGTTTAATGATGGTTTTTATGATCTTATGGAGGTAAGAATTCCAGAAGGGACTTTACTCAAACCAAATTATCCAGCTGCTTTATCATGTAGAACTCATGCGTTAGGTAGAATCTTTGACGTTCTAGGGGGTCTATTGGGGCAAGGAGCACCAGAGTTCCTATGTGCTGCTGGATTCTCAGATAGTCCTCACTTGATGTACTCAGGATACGACAAAAATGGTGAATGGTATCAGTTATACATGATTGGATTTGGTGGTGTGCCAGGAAAACCAATGGGTGATGGACCTGACGGGCACTCATTGTGGCCTAGCTTTACAAATGTTCCAAATGAATTCTTAGAGAGTTATTTCCCTCTTGTGATTGAGGAATATTATACAGTCCCTGATAGTGGAGGAGCAGGTTATAACAGAGGTGGTAATGCACTTTGTACAACTTATAAATTCCTGGAGCCAGGTGAAGTATCAATCCATGATGATAGATGGCTAACATATCCATGGGGAGTGAATGGCGGAACACCCGGAGAACGAAGCACTAAGACCCTCGTGAAAAAGAATGGTGAAACTGAACTTCTTCAATCCAAATGTGACAGGATTGCTGTTGAAGCTGGTGATACGCTTTATCACGTTACGTGGGGCGGTGGAGGATGGGGAGACCCTTTCACAAGAGAAGCTGAAAGAGTTCAGTTTGATGTTGAAGCAGGATTGGTCACTAGAGAAGGTGCCAAAAATAACTATGGTGTTGTATTAAAGAAAGATCATAGTATCAATATGCCTGCAACTAAAAAACTCAGAGCTGAAATGTCTAAAGCGAGAGGTAAAACTAAACTATTCGATAAAGGCTTTAGTTCAATTAAGGAACTAAAAGAGCGGTGCAAAGATGAAACTGGACTTGATGCACCATCAGATCCTAAATTTCAAAAGTGGATGACAGCCTCTTAGGTTCTAAGCAAAAGTAACAAGCTTTATCCACAATCACTCAGTGTGATTGTGGATATGCACATCGCTTTGTGGATATGGTATTGAAATCCCTTCTTTATCGAACCTTTTCTTGATTTCTTCAAGAAGTGAATAATAGACATTGATATAGTCCGAATTCTTAACCCAAGGTCTTACTATTAAATTGACACTGCTATCAGCAAGCTCTGATACAGCAATTCTGGGCTCAGGTTCACTTAATATCCTGTCATCCTGAGATAAAATATCTGCCAAAACTGATTTTACTTTATCGATATCATCCTCATAGCTGCAGCTGGCTATGATATCAACTCTCCTTTTATCTTGATTAGAGAAATTAACAATACTGCCATTCATGATGCTTCCGTTAGGAACAATCACTAGTTTATTATCAGGAGTTTTTAAAACGGTTGAAAATATTTGTATGTCATCGACCGTGCCAAGATGATTGTCTGCCTGAATGTAATCTCCAACTTTATAAGGGCGATAGATGACTATCAAGATACCAGCAGCAAAATTTGAAAGCGAGCCCTGTAATGCAAGACCGATGGCAAGACCAGCAGCACCCAAGACAGCAATAATCGATGTTGTTTGTATGCCCAACTGATTGATTGCAGCAATGAATACGACAATCATCAATAATGTATTTAAAAGATTCGTGACAAATATTCTCACGGTATCTTCTGTATTTGATCGCTCTAGAGCTGATGAAATTAATTTGATTACAATTTTAACTACCTGCCTACCTACGATCAGGATGGTTAGAGCAATAAATAGACTCAGGCCAAAAGAGCTCAGTAGCTCAGATACCTGATTCCAGAGATTTCCGTCTAAATTGAATTCCATAATAATTACCTCGCTTTCTGATGATATCCGGTATTTGGCATTAAATCGATTGCTGAAGCCATTCTATTGCTCATATTATAAAAAGATGCAACCGCAGATATATCCCAGATATCATGCTCATTAAATCCATTCTCTTTCAATTCATTGCGATCCTCATCGGTTATCTTTTCGGGGCTCTCTGTGAGTTTCCAGGCAAAATCCAACATCGCAAGATGTCTATCGCTTAAATCAGCAACCCTGTAATTCATAACTAAGAGCTCACCGAGCATTGGATCTTCCGACATATGCCGAACGGCAGCACCATGTGCGACCATGCAATAGAAACAACGATTGCAAGACGATACGACCACTGCAATCATTTCACGCTCAAGTTTCGTCAAACCCGAATCATCCATCATGAGATTATTATAAAACCCCATGAAGTGATCTAATTTATTCTCATCATGAGCATACGCCAAAAGAACATTGGGTATGAATCCTAATTTTTCCTCACATTCATTGAAGTAATCTTGCGTTTCCGGTTTCAGCTTTTCTATTTGAATATCATCCGTAATCTTCAAAGCTGACAAATGTTTTGGTTGAGACATATCTTTCCCCTTTGATACATATTCCATAAGTTAGAATTTGTTATCATAATCAGATTCTATTTAATGGAGAATATCATGCCAACAGTTTTTGTTACAGGAGCCAATAGAGGCCTAGGTTTTGAACACGTAAAACAATATGCAAATAAAGATTGGGAAATCATTGCATGTTCACGCAATCCAGAAGAATCAAAGGATCTTTTGGAGTTATGCGAACAGTTTCCAAACAATATCATTGTAGAAAAGCTAGATGTTACAGATTTTGATGCAGTCAATGATTTAAGCCAAAAATATAGTGATAAACCCATTGATATTCTAATCAATAATGCTGGAACCCTTGGGCCAAAAGGAGTACCCGAAGCAATGGGATATCAAAATATAGATCATATGGACTTTGAAATCTGGAGAGACATTCTTGAAGTCAACCTTCTAGCTCCTTTTAAAGTCGCTACGGCTTTCCATGATCAAGTCGCTATGAGTGAAATGAAAATACTGATCATGATGTCAAGTGATCTTGGCTCTGTTGAACAAAACAACTTTGGTGGTCTGTATTCATATAGAGCAAGCAAAGCTGGCCTGAATATTTTATCTAAAGGAATGTCAATTGATTGGAATGATATTACTGTGATCGCACTCGCACCTGGTTGGTGTAAAACTTATCTTGGAGGAGAGGAGGCTGAAATTGAGGCAGATGTCAGCGTGGCTGAACAGCAAAAAATGTTTGAATCAATTAATCCCGATGACAGTGGAAAATTCTTAGATAGATTTGGTAACGAAGTACCCTGGTAAATTAATACATAACTGTCGTGGCTTTGGTTTTCAGGTATGAATCCAACCCTTCTTCGCCGAATTCTCTTCCCCAGCCAGATTGCTTATTCCCACCAAAAGGAATAGCAGAGTCTACTGCGGCATGACAATTTATACTGACTTGTCCTGAGTCAATCAAAGCAGCCATTCTATGACCAGTTGTGATATCACTGGTCCAAACACTTCCTGATAGACCATATGTGGTCTCATTTGCTCTTTTTGCAATTTCCTCGAGTGTGTCATTGCTAAACTTCTCAATGCATAAGACAGGTCCAAAGATCTCTTCTTTGGCAATTGACATGTCTCCCTTAACATCAGTAAAGATTGTTGGCTCTATGAAGTATCCTTTGTCATTCACCTCATTGCCACCACATACCAATGTGGCACCTTCATCGACACCTTGCTGAATATATCTCATTACTCTTTTTCTTTGGTCTTCAGATATCAATGGTCCAAAATCATTTGTTTCTATGAGGCCGTGACCAATATGAAATGATTCAGCCATACTCCTAACCCCTGAAACAAGTTCATCATGTATTTCCTCGTGAACAAAAACTCTTGTGCCAGCCATACAATTTTGACCTTGAAGAAAAAAACAAGCTCTTGCGACACCTGGTATTGTTTTCTCAAGATCAGCATCATCAAAAACGATAACAGGACTTTTGCCACCTAATTCAAGGGTAACCTTCTTTAAGTTACTGATTGAAGAAGAAACAATCTTTTTTCCAACCTCAGTTGATCCTGTAAAGGTGATTTTATCAACATCATCATGTTTTGCGAGAGCATCTCCTGCCGTTTCGCCAAGACCGGTGACAATATTTACAACGCCTTTTGGTATCCCTGATCTTTCTATTAAGTGACCAAAATATAATGCAGTTAAAGGTGTCAGTTCAGCAGGCTTAAGCACAACAGTACACCCTGCAGCAAGAGCTGGTGCAAGTTTCAAAATTGCAAAAATCAGTGGTGAGTTCCAAGGAATAATTGCGCCAACAACGCCAATTGGCTCTCTTTTCGTATAAGTTAATGAGTCACCATTCATCACACCACCTGGCGAAACGGGGATTGTTTTGCCATGAATTTTAGGTGCCCAACTCGCGTAATACCTCAAAAGGGTTACACCATGACTTGCGATGGAGTATTGAGCAAGCTGTAAGGGCATACCATTGTCCAGCACTTCCAGCTCTGAAAGGACCGAAAAGTTGGCCTCGATTTCATCAGACAGTCGATGCAATATTTGTGCCCTGTCATGTGAAGGAATCTTTGACCATTCACCTGATAATGCTTCTCTGGCTGCCTCCACAGCAGAGTCAATATCCTTGTCTGTTCCAGATTGTACGTCTGCCAATTTGTCTTCAGTTGCCGGATCAAAAACTGGAATTGTTTCACCAGAAGTTGACGGTTTCCATTCGCCACCAATGTATAAAAGATGTTCAGACTCTAAAAAATTCTTTGTTTCTTCGCTTATCTTAAGTTCGTGTTTGTTGCTCATAGTCAGTGGTTTGGAATAAAATGGATTATCAGGATAGTTTACAATGATTTATCATTATTCAAACAAAAAATCATGAAGCAGACTTTAAGATATTTAGATATTTTTGAAAGGAATGTCACATTCCTGGCTTTTGGCGTATTGGTTATGGTTATGTTCAGTGATGTCGCTTTCAGAGAAATCACTGGGACTGGATTACATTGGTCAAGGCAAGTTGGGGTATATGCAAACCTATTTGTTGTGATGTTTGGATTGGGTGTGGCTTCATCTGAAGCAGCACACTTAAGGCCAAAATTTGCTGACAATTGGTTGCCAGAGAAACTTGATCCAATTCTCAATCGAATCCAAGAGGGTTTGATGTTTATCTTTTGCCTTATATTTTCTGTCATTGCTTTTCAAGTGGTTGTCGAAACATTTAGAGATGATGTCCAATCGATGGTCCTTAGAGTAGCAGTCTGGCCTTTCCAAATGATTATTCCAGCCGCATTCTTTTTGACATCTATCAGACATCTTATCTACACAATTAAACCGAGCCTTAGACCAGGAGGGAGTGCCAATTTAGGCGCTGAATAATCCTATGCTTTCCGCCTTATTTCTGCCAGTTATAGTACTTGCTCTATTTTTATTGAGACAAAATCTTATTGTCATATTAGGGGTTGCCACCGCATATGCTTACTGGGCATTTGGCGATGGCGTAATCAGTAATATTGTGGTTGATGCATGGGATGCAGCAAACAAAGATATCTTGCTGTCCATACCTTTGTTTATCCTTGCAGGGAATATTATGTCTAGAGGCGGAATGGCATCGCGACTCATTGACTTAATGACTTCACTCACTGCTCCCATTCCAGGAGGATTAGCGATTGCGACAATCATGTCTTGCGCAGCCTTTGCTGCTGTGTCGGGATCTGGAACAGTTACATTGCTTGCAATTGGAACGCTTATGTACCCTGCATTGATTAAAGCAGGTTATCCAAAACACTTTGCACTTGGTGCATTATGCGCAGCGGGAACCTTGGGCATAGTTGTTCCACCTAGTATTCCATTGATTTTATATGGAATCATGACACAAACTTCAATCGGAGATCTCTTCATAGCAGGTATTGGTCCTGCGATACTGCTGACATCACTTATGCTCACTTATGCAGTTGCACAAAATTTCTCACATCGAGAAAGTTCATGGGATTTCTCCTATATTGCAAAATCACTAAGAAAAGGTATCTGGGCACTCTTGATGCCGCTTATTATTCTAGGTGGCATATATACTGGATACTTTACAGCGACAGAGTCAGCTGCTGTTGCTGTTGTTTATGCTTTCATCGTGGAGTCATTAATCCATAAAGAAATGAACTTGGATGACTTGAGAGATGTCATACGAGAAACGACAAAATTACTGGGGTCTCTTTTTCCAGTACTGATGATTGCCTTGAGTTTAAATGTGTTTCTAACATATGAAGAAGTTCCACAAAATCTCGTAGCCTGGATGAGCGATAAAATTGATAATCCTGTCACAGCTTTATTGACCATTAATCTTTTCCTTATTCTCATTGGGTGTTTGATAGATATTGGATCAGCAATTCTCATTCTTGCTCCCATGCTGATGCCTATTGCAGCATCTCAAGGCATTGATCCAACACACTTTGGAATCATCATGGTGATGAATCTAGAAATTGGATACCTGACACCACCCTTGGGGTTAAATCTGATAGTTGCAATGGGTGTCTTTAAAGAGAAATTTTGGACCATTTGTAAGGCGACCATTCCATTTTTAATCATAATGTTGATTGGCTTAATGACGGTATCTTTTGTGCCTGAAATCGCATTATTTATGGTTGATTGATTTTTTGTGTAATAAAATAGAAATTTGCTAAAAATTCGAGGAGAAAATTAATGAGCATCAATGTCGGAGATAAGGTTCCAAATATTAACTTAACAACCATGACAGCTGAGGGGCCAGCCCCTATTGGCTATGATGATTTGTTCGCTGAAAAAAGGGTTGCTCTATTTTCAGTTCCAGGCGCATATACACCAACTTGTTCACAACAACACTTACCTGGCTTCATCCAAAAAGCATCAGATTTAACAGCTAAGGGCATTGACACTATTGCATGTATGGCTGTCAATGATGTTTTTGTTATGGATGCTTGGGGAAAGAGTCAGAATGCAGATGGTAAAGTACTCATGTTGGCAGATGGAAATGGCGAATTCACATCAGCGATTGGTCTTGAGCTTGATGCATCTGGTTTTGGTATGGGAAAAAGGGGTCAACGATTCTCGCTAGTTATCAATGATGGCGTGGTAGAAATCTTGAATATTGAAGATGGTGGAGAATTCAGAGTCAGTAGTTGCGACTATATGATTGATCAGCTATAAATTGGCCATTAATAAAAAAATTGTCCTTAAGAAGTCTCCTGAAGGTATACCTGTCGAGGGAGACTTTGAGCTTGCAGAAGAAGAAATAAGCACTCCTGATAGTGGCCAATTTCTAAGTAAAACGATACACCTTTCATTGGACCCATACATCAGGGGGGTAATAACTGGTCGACATATATATTCGGAAAAAGTCAATGTTGGTGACACGATTGTCGGAAGAACAGTTTCTGAAGTAATAGAATCCAATCATCCTGATTACAAAAAAGGAGAAATCATTCTTGCATCCAATGGATGGCAGGAATTTGGAATATCTGATGGAGAAGGGGTGAGGAAGCTAAATGGCCATGAAGGAAAGCTCAGTACCGCGCTAGGGATAATGGGCATGCCAGGACTCACTGCATATGCAGGTTTAATGGTTTATGGAGAACCGAAAGAGGGGGACATACTTGTTGTCTCGGCAGCCAGTGGTCCAGTGGGATGTATGGTTGGACAGATTGCTAAAATCCATGGCCTCAAGGTGATTGGCATTGCTGGATCAGAAGAAAAATGTAGGGCAGTAAAAGAAGTTTTTGGGTTCGAAGATTGCATCAATTATAAAACGGAAGACATCGATGAAAGAATCAAAGAATTGTGTCCAAAAGGAGTGGATATCTATTTTGATAATGTTGGAGGAGAAACGCTCGATATCATGACAAAGAATCTGGCTTATGAGGCCAGAATAGTGCTGTGTGGATTTATGACACAATATAATCTTTCATCTCCACCACCTGGGCCTAATCTAGGACCAATTGTTGGAGCAAGAGCCACCATCAGAGGGGTTGTTGTATATGATCATTATGATAAACAAGATGAATTCATCTCAAAGGCCAGTCAATGGCTTAAAGATGGATCTATTCAATACATAGAAGATGAAGTGATCGGGATTGAGAATACACCCGCTCAGTTCTGTAAATTGATGAGAGGAGAAAACTTCGGTAAAACAATTGTCACGATGTAATCACTGCGCTCATTAAATCTATGTGATTTTTGGAGGATAAAAAATACCCTCTTTGATCTTACGATTCGTGGCTTCCTTAACTTTTTTTCCAATTTGCTTTTTTGAACTCATCGGCTTTTCTGCAAAAGAGTTTGAAGGGTAAAAAACAGTTTCTTCATATACTGGCCGGTAAACCTCAGTGCGAAGAGTCCCTAATCGGTTGTAACCGTAAATGCCTGGACTTGCTAATCTGACTCGCCTCAATGCATCCATATCAATAACAGCAGACGCTCTTGAGCTTTCACCAGGACCATGATTTTGAATCATGACCTGGCCATTGAAATCAATAATCTTTGAGTTGCCAAAGTTTGAGCCTTCAGGAAGAGGGCCTCCAATCATTCCACCTGCATTGGATGAAATAAAATAAACCATGTTTTCTGCAGCACGAGCTCTTTTACATGATTCCCATGCCAAATGATCGTACTTTCCATGGTCAGATGTTGGATGAAGTATGATTTCTGCACCCCTCATTGTCAGACATCTTGCCGTTTCTGGCCAAGCAATCTCTCCACATGGCATCATGGCAATGTTACCCAATTCGGTTTCAGCAACTGGAAACAATCCTTCTATTCCATGTTTATCCATATATTCATCTAATACATCGTGAGGTGAGGTTGCTTCTGTTGTATTTATTCTTCTGAATTTAAGTATGATTTCCCCAGAAGGGTCAATCAAAAAAGAGCAGTTAAAATATCTATCAGGCCAGTCATCAGAGAACTCATAGGCGTTTGCACCAATAAAGACTTTATACTTTTGGGCCATGAGCTGAATTCTCTCAATTTCATATGATCCTGGAATCTTTAAACAAGCTTTATCTATCCACTCAGTTACATTTTCACTGAGCGGAAAACCTTGAAGGTTAAATTCTGGAAAAAGATAAAGCTGTTTCATCGAACCATTTGAAGCAACCAAAGATTCTAGTAACTCATCCCAACGGTCGAGACTTTTATTAATAATCAGCATCGCTTCATCGCGATTAACCGCTCTGTTTACGACATAATTCATGGTCTGCACGCATGTTGCTTTCCAAATATCGACCCTATTTTTATTTTGTGTGCTCATAGCTATATTTTAACAGATTCTCATGCTGATTGACGTTCGATGACTATGTCATATAATCATTAACACTGAACTCGTGTAAAAAAAGGGGAATGCGAATGAGTGGTCATGACATAGCTTTATTAATCCATTTACTATTATTTGTTTACTGGCTTGGAGGAGACATAGGTGTATTTTACTCCAGTGGATTGTCAGTCAATCGAAGTCTATCTCGTGAGGCAAGACAAATGGCAGGAAAAATCATGATTAATCTAGATTTGATCCCAAGACTCTGCTTAAGTTTGATGTTAACAGTCGGTGGAATTCTGACCGAATACTATGGAATTGATCATCCTACATGGCAATGGGTGGGTATTATTCTTTTAGGCCCTGTTTGGTTTATTGCTCTTCTATATATGCACTTCAATGAAGGCACCGATCTCGTTAAACAAATGACCAAAGTAGATTATGTGTTCAGATGGGTAATGGTCTTTACACTTTTGGCATCTGTTTACTATGGTTTTTATACAGATCGCCTAGATGCAGAGCCATGGGTTGGTTATAAACTCGTTGTATTTGCAGGTCTGATCTTCTGTGGAATCATGATTAGAAAATATATCGGTGGCTTTATAAAAGGCATTCATAATATAGCGATTGACAATATCAATGAAGCTGATGATATTGAGATGAAAGCAAGTTTGGATAAAGCAAGAATCTTTGTTTTGAGCATTTGGGTTCTGCTTATTGTTGAGGCATGGATTGGAATTGCTAAGCCAGGAAGTATTGGCTAAAGATACTATGCTGTTTTCTTTTTTTCACCCTGGCGAACAAGAAGAAAACATAGATAGCATAAACAAGTAGATAACCAGACAATAATAGCGATTGGGAAAAATTCACCTGAATATATTGATCCAGATAAAATACTGAATATGCCGCCAGTAACTAAGCCCAATGAACTTGATAGTCCAGAGCTGGCTCCAGCTATATTAGGAAAGTCACTCACAGCTTTGGCCATAGACATAGAAACAATGAAGCCATGGGCAAAAAACATCAATGAGAGTGGAAGAATTATTGAGTAAATATTTGTACCTGTCAGGTATATCAATAATGCAAAGAAGGAGCCTGCTATCAAATT
>Ga0208130_1000834_pt1 | contig 15510 bp, 31 predicted proteins | sample ETNtaG_31_FD_185771 | JGI IMG/M metagenome (GOLD analysis project Ga0208130, IMG submission 185771) | Marine microbial and viral communities from oxygen minimum zone, Eastern Pacific Ocean - ETNP201310SV78 (SPAdes) (version 2) | ecosystem: Environmental > Aquatic > Marine > Oceanic ...
TAATGTAGATCCTATACCAACAGCAGTTTGATATACAATTTTATCACCATTATTAAATCCATGATTATCAAAATGAATTACATTTGTTATTGTATTGATCCCCACTGGTTTGACAAACACTTGTCTATTCTCATATCCACTTCCACCATTTAATACTCGGATATCCTTTAAAGTTTTTTCATCATAAAATAATTTAAATTTATGAACACCTATTTTATTAGTTGTAGTAAACCCAACAGTGTTTATACCTGCACTATAATCACCTAATGTTTGATATAATTTTATAGTGCTTGGATTTATGACTTCTGGATAGTATGTGGCAGTGTTTACAAGGGTTGTAGTTCCTACACCAACTACTGATGTTCCAGAATCATTACCTACGGTTCCAATACCAAGAGGTGGGTTATTATTACGATCATATATTAAAGGTTGACCACTTACAATATTATGTCTATCTTGAAATGTTATTGTTTCGTCTACATTATCAACACCACCAGATTCTGATAATAATCTAGCATCAAAACTCAATTCTCTTTTTCTTTCTGCTAATACTGGTTCTAATATCGCTCCACTACCATTACCACCTTCAATTGTCGCTGATAATACTCTATGAATACCAAATTTTTGTGGATCAACTTGAACTTTGGTTACACTACCAGTAATTACTGGTCTTATTAGAGCTGTTGTATTTCCAATACCTGGACTTGATAATGTAATTTCTGGTGGATTTATAATATCATAATTTTTTCCACCATTTAATAATGTAATTTTATTTAATGGTCCAAAAAATATTTTATCGTCTGATTTATAATTTTTTATCTCAACACCATTAATTAACATCCCTGTTGATCCTGGATTTGTCTTTACGGATGTAGAATTTACTAAATCTGGATTAAGAGGAAATTTTTTAAATAATTTTTGTGATGCAATTTCTTGATCAAGGATTCCAACAAGTGAGAAGGTATGTGTCCCAGTTCCTGGTTGTAATGCTTCAAACTCTACAAAATCTGCTATTGGAATAAATGATCTAGAACGATATAATCTTATTTGGTTTCCATTCGATAAAACTTCAACAAAATATGAAGTTTCTGGTAAATTTGGTATGGCTGTTCCTTGTGCGGTATAAAAAATTTCATCACCAGTTATGAATGGTACTGGATTTGGAAAAGATAAGATACTATATCTTAAAGTATTGGGATTATATCCAGAATTTGGTAATTCATTTCCTGCAACAGCTTCTGGTAAAATTGATTTTGGTAATTCAGTGGTTATTTGATATGATGGTAATGAATTAGATGCAACATAAAAATTTTCATTATTTTCATTGTAAACATTAGTTATATCTGATGTGAGAATATTCTGACCAAAATCCATGTCAGTTTTTGTACTTGAAGCACGATTAATAACTCTTCTTAAATCATAAAAACGATTTGGATCTGGTAATACTGTAATATTTGATAATAATGTCAGGTTGTTTACTGAAATGGTAGATGTATCTTTATCAATATTACCAACTGTACCAGTAGCAACTACTTCTTCCCCATTTTGGAATAATACTTCAATATTATCACCTATCTTTAAACTTGATTTATCAATATCCTTTGTAAATAAAACAATATTAGCTCCAAATATATTTTTAATTTCAAATCTTGAAGAAGTGTTGTAAATCCAAGAGTTTGCAAATATTTGTTTCTTTGTTCTATCCTCGGATGGATTTAATATTTTTTCACCAACATTTCTGACTGTTATATTTTCACCTTGTGTTAATAAACGAATATCTGATGTTGGAACAAACTTAGATAAAACACCAGTTAATCTTAATCTTACTTCTTTGGTTAAATCACCACCCTCGTAACCATAATAGTATTCATCAGATCTAATATCATCAGTAGTTGATATAATTCCTACAATATTCTGACATCCAAAAAATTGATTGACTGATTTATCACTATAATAGATATTTGTGCTTATTCCAGATACTAATGTGCCAGTTGCTCCAAATCCAACAGTTGAATCAACAGTAATTACAGAAGAACCTGCTGAAACATTTCCAATCACCTTTGTTTTAGGAGTTACACCAAATGTACCTTCAATTAAATCAACATCATTAAATCCAACAAATAAACCAATCTTATAATATACCTTTCCTCTTCTTGTTAATGGTTCAACTTCGGATATTGATGCTCTTGTCGCAATATCAGATGATTTTACGATAGTTTGACCAACTAAATGAATAGGATTGCCAGAAAGTGCCTCTGCAATAACTACTTCTCTCCTTATAAATTCTGCTGTTGATGGTTTAATTAAATATTGCTCTAAATCTATAATTTTAGGTGTTTCATTATATAATACGTTGAATAATATTCTAAATGACTCTTCTGTACCTTTTGATTGATATAATGATTTTGAATTTTTAATAAAATTACTCACATCAAGGTTATTAACAAAATTTACATTCTCTAAACCAGGTGTAAGTAATTTTTTTGTCTTTTTGTAAAATTCTTTAAGAAAAAGTGCACTTAAATTTACAACAGTTGCATCATTTTCATGATTTGTTGCTGTTGTGTCTGAAAATACTAATTCTGATGGATTGTTATCTTGATGATATGTTGTGATTCCACTAAAACCACGAATACATCCTGTAAAACTATTAGTTGTGATTCCAGTATATGTTATAACCTCATCTTCAATTTTAAAAAGACCATATTCATTTGGAAATCCCTTAGTACTAATAACATTTACAGTGGTATCAGTGATTGTAATATCACTTGTTAGTTTTGTTTCCCCAACAACAACTTCGGGTGTTAAATTATCTAATTTTATGTACTGATCTAAATTATCAGTGAGGTCAATCGGACCTCCCTGATATTCTTGGGATATGTAATACTGTTTTAGAAAATCTACTGCCTTTGGACTTTCAGATATTAAAAACTCAGGTATTTGGTTCTCAATTATCTGTTGGACTTTGACTCTTTTATCAATTCCAGTGGTTATCATATTATCCTCTTACAAGTGCTCCATTTGCATAACTCGATGTAACCTTATATCCGACACCTGATATCTGTTCACCAGAAGTAATTGTGTCTTTAACCATATTTATGGTACTATCTCCAACCGCAAAACTGAGATATAAATCTTTTAATCCAATAACATCATTTGACTCAGGAAATGCTTGAATTTCAATAATATTATTTGATCGTTGTGTAGACGTTATATTAACAGTTGATATTATTACCTCTCCACGAACATAATCAACTATTCCAGCAGAAGCAACAATTAACTGACCCTGTGATAGTTCATTATCACCCTTGACAATTGCTATAATACCCCTACCACTTCCATCTAATGTCCCATCAGTGTTTTTATTAGGTATGTCGGTAAAATATACCGTATCAGTTTGACCTTGAATTGTAAATCCTGTACTTTTTATATTTTTACCCTCTGGGTTTATATGAAATCTATTACCATAGCATAACTCATACTGAGCAAATTGGTTTGTAAGTGCTTTTAGATTTCTTCTAATTCTTACTCTTGTTATGTTTGACGTAATTGCTTCATCAATATTATCAATTACATTTACTAATTTACTATACTTGAATCTTCCACCAAATTTATTAATATCAGTAGATGAACCATATGTAATAAGTCCATTTATAATATTTGTTTTTAATTCTGATACTGTTGTAACTTTTGATTGGTCATAGTATACAAAAGAATCTAACTCAACATACAATAATTTGAGATCAAGTATTTTTTGATTAATACCAGCTAATGTATATCCCTTTAAGTTGGATAAGATAGATTGTTTATCAAAATCAGATACAAATTCACCATTTTTTGGTTTGATTGTTATAAAAACAGTTCCAAATTCTGGTGGATCTAATTCTTCACCACCAACGACAGAAACTGATTCAGTATTGGGATATATTTGCTGTATTACAGATTCGTAATCTCTTGATGTAACTGCTCTGTACTGTGACGAATAAAGTCTGGGTGCAAAGTACTTAATAGAGTCAATTGATTCAATGTTACCTCCGTTAGCTGCCGATGAGATTGTTGTAATGATTGGTGTAGTTGATGGTAGTACTATCTGATTTGATGAGGATGTCACACTACCAGCAAAACTAAACGAAGCAGAACCATTTCCTTCAACTCCATCAGTAACTATGTAAGAAACAGTAATTACTGCATCATTTTCCAACTTTTTACCAAAAACTCCATCACCAAAAAGTAATTCATACCTTTCATCGGTAATCTCTTGTATCAAATATGTCTCTGATGTATCAGTAATGTTTAATATATTGTCTACTTTACGATATTCTCTTCCTAAACCAGTATCAGAAGCACCCTTTACATAAACTTTAATGGTTGAAGTATCAATGGATGAATTTTCAAGTAAAAATCTTTGATCAAGTGACCCATCTACTGTAAAAGTCTTAGTTAGATATGATCCTTGATATACAACTATACTGCTAAATGATCCAGTGCTACTTATTACATTACCATTTGCATCAAAACTTTGAGTTGTGGTAGTTGTAATACTCTCTGGTATTGAAAATACATATGAAGTATCATTTTGTGATCCAACACATACCAAACCAGCTTGAAGAGTGATTGTTGGTGTGTTTCCAGAGGTTGTAACATCAAAAGATACTGTTGCTTGTGCAGCAGATCTTGATCTCGGCACATATCCAATGTTTCTTGCAAGAGAAACAACATTTTCACGCACTATTGCAGAGTCTAAGAACGACTCATTCACAATCATATTAGAATTAAATGCTGTAATATACGTATTATATGCTAAAGTATCAATTAAAACCGAAAAATTAGACCCTTCAAAGTCAAAATCTGTAAATTCAGAGTTTGCACGGAGATAATCCTTGATAGAGGTCTTAATTTGATCAAAATCGAGGTTTGTAAACTTAGTAAAAGGCATTTATCTTGTTGCTTCGAGCATGAATGTGAATTCTTGTGTCGGAAGATCCTGTCCAATAATATTAAAGAACACAAATACTTCAAATTCGTTCGTATCTGGTCTTGGTTGCACCTCAACTGTTACATTATCTATTCTAGGTTCAAAGTTTTCAAGTGTAATTTCAATTTGGCTCTGAATTACTGATGCAGTACCAAAATCTACAAAGTCAAACAGGCTATCACGTACCTCAGATCCCAATGCTGAGTTAAAAAACCTCTCAGTTGGGATAGTTTGTATTAAATTTCTTACAGACTTCTTAATTGCATTCTCATTTTTGAGAATTGGGAGGTCTTTTGTGATTGGATGGGGGGTAAAAGACAAACTTATGTCCTTAAATGCCCTTGAAACCCGTTTTATCGCCATATTAACAAGAGTTTTCCTGTTTTATTTATGACACTTTTTAAGAATGTTATTATTTATCCTAATTCTGGTTCAATTTCGTCTTTTTTTGCTCTTTCTTTTGCTGTTTTCCAAAAATAATTCTCTTCTGAACCCAATCCATCACGATCATGACCGTTTTCTACCTGATAATATACTGTTGAAACCTTAAAATCAGGTACTTTTGGTGTTTCTGGTGTAATACTGTTATCATAGATACGCATTCTGTTGTTTGGATAGAGACAAAACTGTCCATTATCCAATTCTAGAAGGTTATGTGACTTATGTTCGGCAGGTTGTTCACTTGTTGAGTAGTCAATTGCGTCTACATCTGAGTGATAATTGTCCAAAGTACAAATATATGTACCAGTTTGGTTGCCATAATCCCTTGTCATGACCTCATAATGCATAGATCCAATAAATTGCTTCTGAACTGCAACGACTCCATAGTCCATACAGTTCCAAAACTGCAAATTATGCAGTGTCATATCAGGTTTTGGGGTCTCAGGGTCACTTGTAAACGCAGAAATTGGCAATTTATCAAACATTGCAGCATATTCTGGTAAATAAGTCTCAAAATAAAAGGCACGACCAGGTATACTTTTTGCAGATACCCAAACTCCTTTCACAAATTCACCATGACCACTCTTATGATCGGTCAAATACTCTTTTCTTACCCATACTTCGTAAGAAGGTAGATTCGCAATCAACGTAGACATCTATTTTCCTTGCCCTCTTGGTCTTTTACGAGCCGAGTTACGGGCGGTTGCCGAGTATTTCGAGTGTTTTCCGTTACCCTGACGAGTTTTTTTCGGATGACTTTCGATTGTTTTGCCACCCATGCTAAATGTTTTTGCCATTACTAATAGTCCTCTATGTTAAAATCTTCTGGTACATTCTTTACGTCTGTTTTAAGTTCGAGCGGATGCGGTGTACCATTCTCAAAGAACTCATCTGCTAAGTCCTGCATCTTCTCAAAATACTCATCTCTGGAAAGGTCTTTATAAAGAACCTCACCTTTATGAGAGATACTATATAACTCTGGTTTTTTCATGTCCTACACGAATACGAGGGTCACACATAATACGGAAACCTGCCTCTTTTGCGTCTAAGCAGAATGAAACATCTTCTCCGCACATGTCTTGAACTGCTCCAGATTCAAATACTTGCATCTTCGGAGCAAACCAAGGATACTTCATTTGCTCATCTTCAAATACCCCATGCTTGATTAGGAGCCAACCGAAACCTGCATAATCCACTGTGAATGGTTTCTTTCTTTTTGCGATAGAATCAAGAGTTTCATGATTCATAACTCCACCATTACCTTTGAAGTCATCTTCATCTAACCAGTGAGCAACTGATGTGGTCTTACCATCTTCTGTGCAGTACCAACCTGATGCAATCTTTTCATCCATTAAGACTAACTGATAGAACTTCTCTACATTGAACACGATATCTGAGTCAATCCATAACTGATAATCATACTTTAACTTACCATCCCAAGGTAACTGATCAGGACCTCGAAGAACGTTAGCACCAAGACACTTACATCGGGCAAAATTTACCATTGATGAATAATCTTGTGATATTTGTATACTTGCCTTTGCTTGAACTAAGTCAAAGCATAGTGTGACAAAGTTCTTTAAAAATGTATATGATACTCCTCGACCTGGTAGACAGAATACAACTGTCTTACCTGCTATCATTCTTTTTGCTTTATCGTAATCCCACTCTGGTGTGTCTGCCTGTTTTTTTGCTTTTGCTGCAGCTGATTTAACAGTAAATCCTTTTGCCATACTAATGTTCAATTATAATTATATAATACACTATTATCTATACGTTGTCAATCAAAGGGGGTTTTATTTCTTTGTTCGGTTTCCTTGAGTGCTTTTAATAGTTTATAATCTAATTCAATTCCTTTATGCTTTAAGACAATTGCCTTTGCCATAGTCATCTCTGAACTATAAAAGACAATAGTTTCATTTAATCCTGAGTCGCCACTCATAAATCCTCCTGTAAAGTACTTTTATATCAACTTCTATCTTTCAGATTATCATATAACCTAATTATTTACAAGTTTAATGATTGCTTTATATTTTTAATACGAGTGTTCTACCAATTTATCTGTATAATCTGAGTCGATTTCTGTGTATGTTAAGTCCTCTTTAAAATACGACCTGTATATTCTTCCCCATATAATATTGAACTCATGAGGGTTTAAATCTTTGAATAAAACCTTATCTTGTAAGTAGATATGATAAGTTTTATCTTTAGTCATCTTTCTCGGTTACGATTACTTCTTCTGTATCAATATTCCAATTAAGTTTTGTTTCTTCATACCAGTTCATATCATTCATTATCCATTCGGGTATGATGGTATAGTATTCCCCAGTGTTCGGATCGGTCTCTATGGTGGTAAAAATTTCTGCGGGATTTTTTTTCATGTAGTGGATTTCAGTTTTCATTTCTGATTGTATCTATACCTGGGAAAATTTTTGTATCAAAAATGGCACATTTATCTCGCTTCCGTAACACTTTGTAGGTTAGGTTCCCCACCCGTTTTTATATACGGGGGGATCAACCCCCCATAACTGCTGTATCACGAACGAATGATATTAAAGTTATAATGACTAAAGACCTCTCTGTCTATTAACTTATATGTTCCGTGATCCCCTGCCATTACATACCCTTCCCCAGAGATGTATTCATTACCTATGAAGCATTCCGCATCAAAGTCATCTCTCATAAGGTACATAAACTGTTCTTTTATACTCTTAACCAACAACCACAACCGCACCAACTGATAGTTTGCGAACTCCTCCGCAACTATCTCATCTCCGTCACGAATGTATGCGTTTAGATCCTGCTTGATATATTTTGCCTCAGTGGGTGTTGCGAACTCAACCATTGTTGCCATCTGACGGGCAAACCCGATTAACTGCTTAATGTCTCTGTCTGCACCCAACTCACTAACCCACGCATTGGGTTGAACAAACATTGTCGGATCTAACTTCTCTGTTAAGGGTTCTGCGTTCATGTCCTTAAGTGTTGTTCCCTTATACTCTGTATGTGGTGCAACCACGACTCCCACGTTTTGAACTTCGGCAAATGTATAAGAGATTGCATTCGGTTTGTAATCCCTATAACCTCCGAACCCGATAAAGTCCCCTTGAAATACACGACCCTCAAAACCAATACGGGGAAGACAATGCAAACAACGTATTAAGATTGATTGCAATCCGAAGTCCTTATGGTTTTTTTCAATGTCCTGTACAGTATAATTAACCTTCGGGGTTCTCTTATTAAATACGGACTTCGTACCAACAAAAAACTTTCCGTTTTCTGGATTAGTCCCCCATACGATTGCGGGTGATCCGTCAATCTTTACTGAGTAATGATTGTCTGATGAGAACGCATCTAATACAGACAGATCCCCTGTAAGGATCGTGTCTTCTGGGTGTTCAATGTGTAAGTTCTTCATATTAAGCAAAGATAGGGTTTGCGTACTTACTGCAAGGGTGCGGATCACTTGGAGAGCAACCGAACGAAGCAATGAATGTGTCTAACTCTTTGATTGCTTCGTCAGATAGGTCATCAAAATCAACTCCGCAAATGTGGTCTACTCCCCACTCTGCAACCTCAAAAACGAATTCTTCCCAGTCGCAACATACATGGGCAACGTTTTCAAAGTTGTCTACTTTGAGGATTCTTTCTGAAATTCTTTGAACTTGTGGTAACATAATTTTGAAATTTGTTTTGTGGTGTATGTCCTTATTATAAAGGAAAATGGGGTCGTCCGTGACCCCTTGTAATATTAATTAACAGTATCTTCTTTCACCAAGTGAAAGAGGTCTTTCACCATACTCACCCATGTGAGTGTTCATTGTGTCAACTGCCTCTGCATATCCATACTGCTCAGACATTGTGTACATTACGTCATCAATTTCGTCAGGTGCACAGAAAAGGTTTTCTGTCTCTTGAACTTTACCAAGTTTGTTATAAGCAATGATTTTGTAATCGAACATAATTTTTAAATTTGTTTTGTATACTACTATTATAAAGGGTCAGGTGCCCAAGTGCGAGCACCTGAAACAATTGTTTACAATTCAGAAATCATCTCATTCATTTCTGTTAAATCTGCCTCCCCCCAGTCTGCTCCATCAGGTGTTGCATCATTTTCAAATACTCCGTAGATGTATTGTAAAAATTCTGGGTAGTCCTCACACTCTTTTGCGATCTCATATAAACCCTGATCTCCTCCGATCCATAAAGCACAATTCCAAGTTGTCCAATCTGCCCACCCGTTATATTCTGTTTTTGGTGTGTCTGTGAGATTTAGTTTTGTTTGAAACATGAAGTAACTCCTTTTGGTTATAATACAATTATAAAGGTTAACGGGGACTTTTTGTAGTCCCCGTGTGACAGTTTTTAAACTGTCTACTTGAACGCTGTGAGCGGGTGGGGTCGGTTGTTACAGTATGAGAGAGATGTAAGATAAACTCCCATGTAATCCTGCACCTTATCAAAGAGTTTTGAAATTCTCTCATCTTCGGTTTTGCCTTCTGAACTCCAAACTCCTAACCCGTTGTCAGACTTCCACTCTAACTCTTTGATCTCATCATCGGTTTTGAATTTTGTATCAAAACCGATTTTCTCAACGATGTAAAACTTATTCATTAGTTTGCCCTCCAAAAGAAAGCATTTTCTCCGTTGATTTGCTTAATCAAGGCATCTGCTTTTTTATTGTTCTCCTTCTCCAAATCATCACACATTTTGATTAATGCTCTCAACCCTGCTACGTCCTTGTCAAATTGTTCAGTGGTGTACATGAATTAACTCCGTGGTGGTGTATACGTTTATTATAAAGGAATCAGGGACTAATTAAAGTCCCTGTAACATTAACTTAATATTCTGAAACAATTTTCAACCAACTCCAAACTTCTGATTTGGTTAACCACCCGCGAACGTCAGTCCACTCTTCGTCGTAGTGTATTTTGTCTCCCTTTAAAAGTGCAATTTCATAAAGACCTTCCTTACCTCCGTAAGAATGCTCATGACATGCAACCGATAGACCATAACCATTATCGCAATAATAACGGACTACTTCGTCGTTTGGTCTGATTACTCTTTTTGAAGTGTACATAGTTTTTAAACTTTGTTTGTTATATCCTTATTATAAAGGATTTTTGAATGGTGTGGGGTTAGCGTGTGCCACTTATTAATCTGTCATTCTCCTTTTGCAATTCGTCTACAGTTCGCCTATAATCTATTTCGGTTGCAATTGCCATGCCCACTGTATAAAGTGCGTAGCAGCCGCCAATCAGTATAAAAAGTTCAATTCCTGTCATTTAAAAGTCCTCTCTGAATAGTTGATAATAAAGGTCATTCATAAGACCAACTTCAAACGATGTGCTTGCGTGTTGGTCGGTTACTCCTTCGTAACATTTTAGGATTTCGTCGTATCCGTCAAATTCGTACATCATTGACATAACTCTTGAAATCTGTTGTTTGCAATCTCAATTTGCTTTTCTTCGTCATAGTATGGGAATGCTTCCTGTACTTCGTCAAAGATCTGAAGTAGCATATCTTCGTGGTGTAGTGTTGACATAGTTTTTAAACCTTGTTTGTTATGTTTTTATTATAATGGATATTGGGGACTTGTGGTAGTCCCCATGTGACACTTAATTAACTGTCCACTAACTGTAGGTAATTACTTGAAAGTGTGCATTAATAAAGTCATCTTCTCTTTTTCTTTTTTTGAGTTCCTGCTGACAATCGAAAAGTCTTTGGTTTTCTTCGGGTGTGTTCAAAAGACTTAGTTTTGAAAGTGCTTTAACGATTGTCTTTAACTCTTCTGTGCTTCTGTGTGCTTGTGGATTTTTCATAATAGAATGATGATTAGAATGTAAAGAAAGATTGCGTTTGATATATTCATTATAACCCCCTAGACCAAATTGTCTAGGTAGGTTTGTGCCACTTCTTTTGCTGTCCCACCATCTAACCATTTGTTGATGTGTCGTGATGTGGTTACACTCCACCACTTTTCTGTTCTTACGTATCCCTCTCCAAATACATAAGCAGCAACTGGTGTGCGGTAAGAAAATAAAATCCTTGCTTCAGAAGTTTCAACCTCTGTCATGTTTGATGCGATTGGTGTTAGTTGCATTGATGCTCCTTTGTTTACTCTTTTAATATAACCCACTTTTGAACAGTGTGGGCAAACTGTGTGACACTAATTAAAGTGTCTACTCCTTCCATTCAATTTTGCCTTCTACGTTTAGAATGTCAAAACAAATTTCGCATAGACACTCAAAGCCGTTGGGCATCTGGTAATCCTCCTCTAATGGGTACTGCCAGTAATAATATAAATCTGGCTGGAAATCTGGGGAACTTTCGTCCCCCTCGTGTGTGTGGTCAAAGTTTCCGCACTTGTCACAATATGCCATTTAATAGTATCCCGCAATTTCGCAACCTGGTTCATCATAGAAACATTGGAATGTAAGTTCTGGGAACTTCTCACGCAATTTTTCTACAACTCCCTCTGGGGGACTCCATGCGGTATTAAATGATATTTCGAGTGTGTCATAATCTAACACCTCAAGACCTGTAATATCTGCGTCCCACTTAGTTCCCCAGTTTTCAATGCACCAATGATACCATCTATCATCATTTGTACCATCTGGGAAATTATAAGTTGCCCACGCAACCGAACCATCAGGGTGCTTCATTTCCTCATAGATTGGTAATTCTCCCTTCTCGTTTGGTGTGTTCTTCCAATCTGGCTGGGGGAAGATGTCGTTGAATGGTGTCTTGCTTTCAAATATTTTTTCAACTTCCTTAATCTTGTCTGTCTGTTCATTTCCATAAACAGTAATTCTGTTGTTGCACCAGTTAGGCATAATTGCTCCGTTTTGTGGTTATACCCTATTATAAACAAAAAAAGGGAACTTAATAGTTCCCTTGTGACACTAATTAAATTGTCATAACCGTCCCGCAACATCCTCACTTAGGATGGTACTCTTACCATTGGTAACGTTGTCAACCATATTATCATAGGTTTGAACATCCCATCCCTTTTGTTCTGGTACCTCCATCTCATAAGCAAACATAATTGTTTCATAAAGATAGTCAAACTGTGTTGGTGTCAGTTCGATGCATATTCCATTCGGTTTAGACATTTGAAAATACCTCCGCATAGTGGTCAAGTTGTTGTGAATCTCTTTTGAGTGTACACATTTGTACGATGTGTGCTAAGTGTGAGTGATGATGCTCTGTAAGTTCTCCCCAGTTTTCCCAATCATACACGGGAATTGCATTGTCCATGTCACACCCTCCCCCCGTTGCATAACTTGGTGCGGACATGAATAGACCTTGCTGATCTATCCAGAATCCCATACCAAACACGATTGAATGATAAATCTCTGGCATTTTTTGAAAAATGTTTTTACATTCTTATATTAACCCGTCTTCAACAAAAAAACTGCCACTAGTAGACACTTTATAAAGTGGCACAAGGCAGCTTGATTTCAATCAATTTTTATTTTATTATAAGAATATGTCTGGGGTAGGACTGTATATAAACTTTCGTCACTGAAGCAGCGCAATTTTATTATTATGAGGATATGATAACTTGCCCTGTCAAGTGGGGGTGTGCCACTTTAACAACTGTCACAAGACCCGTTGACTTCTTGCCCGTCTTGTGCTATATTATAAGATAGTGCGCGGTATCATCCGTTACACCATATGTGTGGGTGGGTCATAATCTAGTGCGCGGATGTCAGCAAGCATAATGCATATATGCTAGTGTCTGAAAGTCGGTGCTTTCTCGTCTTGCATAGTTCTCGTCGAGTTCTGCGTATTGCGTGTACACATTCTCGTCGAGATCGTCATGTACTGATATCTCGTAATCCCACATGAACTCGTAGTCGTACTCCATGTCTAGTCGAGATTGTTGATTGATTATATGATTATAATAGCAAAATCTAGTCGAGATGTCAAGTGTTTATAAGAATCTAGTCGAGATTCCCTGACATAAATCTAGTCGAGAATTATAAAACTCACAGTAGTATATATGTTCTCATGTGAAAAAATGTTACAGTATGTGAATTTTCTGCGATCCTGATACTTGACAAAGAGAAGTCCTTATGCTATGCTCGCAAAGGTCACAAGAAATCTGAGCATTTATAAGGTCTTAAATCTATACTCACACCACATAGAATACATACAGATTCTCTACAGATATAAAAACGAAATAAAAAACAGTTTTATATTTATAAAGGTATTTAAAATATAAAATAAATGGTTTTTTGTATCATATTATACCATTATTGGGGGTCTGAGTACCTATATTTCTGTGACTTGTATGCACCATAACTTACTTGGTCGGGGTCTGAGTCATCGTGCTTCGATACCCTCCTCCGAATATACTCCAACTCACTCCAATTAGACTCATAACAACATAAGCAAACGTGGATTCTCTTATGCAAAAATGTTGATATATCACATTGTGGTCTCGGTTTTGTAGCAATTTCGATACTGATATATCTCTCAGGGGTTGCCCAACCTTTCTTCGGTTCTGACGGACTTGCCACAAAATAAACCCATCCTTCGTGTTTCATACCTAATGCTGTAGTCCATACGACATAATCGTTAACTTTTGGAATGTATGTCATTTGCTAAGAGTGATTCTTGGTGGAATAGGTTAGTTATCTCTAACTGCTTTGAGTTCTCTGTAGTCGATTCCGTCATTGATACAGTTCTGTAATACTGCATCACATTGTTCTTTTGTCAGGTTAACTGCCATGAGTGGGTCAAGTTCTGTCCACCCTTCAGTAGTTAATCTCATGACCTTATATGTAGTGTCTTGTGTCATTGTTCTTTATGTAAAAAAATCGTCGCTTTCGCCACTCGTTACTGTGAGTATTATAAGTCATTCTGAGTAACTTGTCAATGGGGATTATATACTTTTAAATACCATATTATTGTGAGTATAAAGAGTATTAAGAGTACTGAAAAAAGAGTAATCATAGAGGGCAACGAGGATAATGTATTTGTGAATGATTCGGACTACAACGTAAGTGTTGCTGTATAGATGTTATGATCTGAACTACTGAGTAATCATCAACCTGTCCTAATTCGAGGTCGATTGCTTCGGGTACTAACTCATTCAGTAGTTCTGTAAAACGTGGGTCTTCGGTTACATAGTTTGCAACCTCTACCATGAGTTTGTCAGTAAGGTTTTCAATGGTTTTTCTTGACAACATTTGCATTGAGTGGTTATACTTAATTATAACAACTTCCAATCGTACTTGTCAATCATAGTGTCACAATGCTGACAACTGAGTGCTGACCAACTGAAATGATATACTGTGGCAACCTTATTACAATGTGGACAAACGATTGTCTTACCATGTTGAGTTGCTCTGGTGTATTTGTGGACTTTGCTTCGTGGTTTGATACTTCCAAGTCTTATAGATGTGTTGAGTACTTCCTCTGTCCACTCTTGATAAGGTGTTTTCATGTTATGCACCCTGATAATGGTTTACTGGTTCTTCTTCTCTTATATCGCAAAACTGATAGTCATAGAACATATCATCAATGTCATAATTACAATCTTTATAATGTCCACGATTGTAGAGTGAGATTGCTTCATCTTCGGTTTCTGCTTCAATGGTTATATCGGCATAACCTACAAATTTTTCTTGAATGATAAATTTTTTCATTGTGTTAACTCCTGATCGAATACTTCTTCAAAGTCATTGATTGCCTGACGTATGGATGCTTTATCTGTTCCCTTAGAATAGATTGCACAATACTTCGCAATGCGGTCTGTCAACATACCATCAAGGTGCGGATAGAACTCTCTGATTGTTGGTAGATAGAGTTTTGATTCCTCTCTCAATGATGTTTTTGTGTAGTGTGTGAGTTTTTCTTCTGACATGATTAATTGTATAGGGGATAACGGACTTCTTTTTCAACTGCATCTTTCATTACATCATACATCGCAAACTCTGGGTCATCTAATTTGCAAGTTGATAGAATGTTAATGACCTCTTCCATCAGGTTGATAATCATTTTCTCTTTTGGTGTGGTTTTCATAGTGGTTTTCCCTGTATGTACTCATTATAATGGATTTTTAGGGCAAAAACATAGGTTGT
>Ga0208130_1000841_pt1 | contig 15435 bp, 12 predicted proteins | sample ETNtaG_31_FD_185771 | JGI IMG/M metagenome (GOLD analysis project Ga0208130, IMG submission 185771) | Marine microbial and viral communities from oxygen minimum zone, Eastern Pacific Ocean - ETNP201310SV78 (SPAdes) (version 2) | ecosystem: Environmental > Aquatic > Marine > Oceanic ...
TGTCCGCCCATTCCACCAACCTGCCTAAATACATGACTCCTACCTTATCGGAAAGGTGGGAAACGACCGCCAAGTCATGGCTAATGAACAAATAGGTCAACCCGAGTTCTTTTTGGAGTTTTTTCATCAGATTAAGAATCTGGGCCTGGACGGAGACATCCAAAGCACTGGTGGGTTCATCACACACCAAAAAATCAGGCTGACTGGCCAAAGCGCGGGCAATTGAGATTCTTTGTCTCTGGCCTCCTGAAAATTCATGGGGAAATTTTTCGCTGTCTGCACTGGAGAGGCTGACTTGTTCCAATAATTCAGTGATTCTCCTTTTCAATCCCTGCTTATCAGAAATGATTCCGTGAGCGCGCAGGGGCTCAGCAATGATATCAAAGACCCTCCAACGAGGATTTAAACTCGCATAGGGATCCTGAAAAATCATCTGAATCCGCCTTCGGATGGGCTTCAACTCTTTTCTGGATTTGATGCTTGAAAAGTTTTGTTCTCCAAAAAATATCTCACCGTTTGTGGGCTCATAGAGTTTGACAACCAATCTTGCAACGGTGGATTTTCCACATCCTGACTCTCCCACAAGACTCACGGTTTCACCTTGCTTGATTTCAAATCCGATCCCTTCAACGGCTTTCAGAATGGATTTTTCTTCCCTGCTCACCAGCCTTGTGATCAAAGGCGGAGAAACATCAAAATGCTTGCTTAAATTCTTTACTTTTAAGATAGGCCCCATGGGAGTTTCGAAGCTCAGTTTTATTGCATTATTTTGAAGGGTATAACCAGCACGCTATGTTCGAGTCTTCAAGTTTGATCATTGGCGGAACCGTTTTCTTGCATTGTTCCATAACCTGATTGCATCGGGGATGAAAAGCACAACCCTGTGGAATTTCGTTCAGCCTCGGCATGGAACCTTCAATCTGCATCAATGCCTCGGTGTCCTGACCCATTTTGGGGATCGAATTCATCAACCCCACGGTATAGGGATGTTTGGGTTTTTTGATCACATCATAAACTTTTCCGATTTCAGCCATTTTCCCGGCATACATGACCGCCACGCGATCTGCGGTTTCGGCAATCACCCCCATATCATGAGTGATGAGAATGACGGCAGTTTTATGTTCTTTACAGAGTTTCTTCAATAAAGCAATGATCTGAGCCTGGATGGAAACATCCAATGCCGTGGTCGGTTCATCCGCAATGATGAGTTTGGGATTGGCACATAACGCGAGAGCAATCACAACCCTCTGCCTCATACCTCCAGAAAATTGATGAGGATAATGATCAATTCGAATTTCCGGGGAAGGAATGCCAACTTCAGCAAGTAAGTTGATGGCTTGGAGCCGGGCATTCTTATCATCAAGATGCAAATGAGTCTGAATGGTTTCTGTGAGTTGCCGCCCTATCCGATACAAAGGATTGAGACTGGTCAAGGGATCCTGAAAGACCATTCCGATTTCCTTACCGCGGATAGTTCTCATTTCTTCGGCAGAAAGGTGATCGATTCTTTGATCCAAAAAGTTGATTTCTCCTCCCGTGATCCGTCCCGGAGGGTCAATCAACCCAATGATCGATGAACCCGTGATGGATTTTCCTGCTCCGGATTCTCCAACAACCCCCAGGACCTCACCTTCATTCACTTCAAAACTGATGTCATTGACAGCAACAAGATTCCCTTTTCTTGTTGGAAATTCGACCTGAAGGTTGTGGACGGAAAGGATGGGTTTTTTGTCCAAAGTCATCCTTAACGCAGTTTTGGATTTAATGCATCCCTGAGCCAGTCACCGAGAAGGTTGACGGCAAGGACCAGGATCACCAGAGCAAGGCTTGGAAAAATGGTCATCCACCATTCTCCGGAGAATAGGTATTGCTGACCAATTCGTATTAAGGTTCCCAGGGAAGGTTGGGTGATCGGGACGCCGACTCCAAGGAACGATAATGTTGCCTCGGTTAAAATGGCTAACGCTAAACTTAATGTTGCAATCACCAAAACAGGTCCTGTCACATTGGGCAGAACATGTTTAATCATGATGCCTACAGGATGAATCCCGATGACTTTTGCTGCCTGAACGTATTCTTTGTTTTTTTCTACAAGGGTGGACCCCCTGACGGTTCTGGCGAAATTCACCCATTGTGATGCAGCAATGGCCATAACAAGAACATAAATTTTAACTTCATTATATACCGATTTTGGGAGAAGACTTCCCACTATTCCGTCAATTAACAAAGCAATTAAAATTGCAGGAAAGGTCAATTGAATGTCGGCGACGCGCATAATGAAACTGTCGAGTTTCCCTCCGAAATATCCACTGATTAAGCCCAAAACGGTGCCTAAAGCAGCAGAAAGGATGACTGAGGCAAACCCAACTCCCAGGGAAATTCGGAGTCCGAACATGATCGCAGAAAAAATATCCCTTCCCTGATCATCTGTTCCTAGTAAGAACCTGGAATCTGATCCTTCTTCCCACAAGGGAGGATAGAAGGCATTCATCAAATCCAAAGTCTTGACATCAAGGGTTTGATGGGGGGCCAACCAATTTGCAAATAGTGCTGACAGGAAAAGAATCAGTGTTACAAAAAACGCAAAAACGGTGAGGGGAGATTTTTTGAAACTATAAAAAATATCACTTTCAAAAAACCGAGTGAGGTTATCAAAAGTTCGGTTAATCGGCTTTGATTGAATTTCTGTTTCGGAACTGGACCGGTTCAATGGCTCTCCGTCCGTGATTCAATCCTTAAACGGGGATCTACGATGTAATAAAGAAGATCTACAATCAGGTTGATAATGACAAAGATCAGCGCAATCAAAACGAGGTAACTTGACATGACAGGAATATCAACAAATTGAATCGCCTGGAGGATTAATAAACCCATGCCAGGCCACTGGAAAACAGTTTCTGTAATGATTGAAAATGCCAGTAAAGATCCTATTTGAAGTCCGGTGATGGTGATGACTGGAACCAAGGTGTTTTTTAAGGCATGTCCAAAATAAATGCTTCTATTCTTTAACCCTCGAGCCCTTGAAAATTTAATGTAATCGGTCCTTAATACTTCAAGCATCTCTGCCCTGACGAGCCTCATGATAAGGGTCAGTTGAAAAAGAGCGAGAGTGACCGAAGGCATGATCAAAGAGCGCCATCCATCAACGGTCAGAAAACTGGTACTCCACCAGCCCAAATCGACGACGCCTCCTCTGCCAAAAGTCGGAAGCCATTGAAGCCAAACTCCAAATATTAAAATCAACAGGATTCCAATCACGAAGGTAGGCAGGGAAATTCCAATCAGGGATAAACTCAGAAAGAGACGTGAAAGCCAAGAATTTCGGTTTAACCCTGTGTATACCCCCATGGGTATCCCAACGATGAGTGATAAAACGGCTGACACCAGAACAAGTTCAATGGTTGCGGGCAAACGGGTTGCAATCAATTCATCAACAGGAATGCCAACCCGGTAAGACATCCCAAACTCTCCCTGTGAGATGTTGAGGACAAAATTAGCGAATTGGAGAGGCCAGGGTTTATCCAAGCCTAATTTTTCTCTGAGAAGTTGTCTTTGCTCTTCCGTGGCATCTTGTCCAACCATATTGTTGATTGGGTCTCCAACGAATTGAAACAGGGCAAAGGAAACAAATGCCACTGAGATCATGACAATGATCGATTGAAATAATCGTTGGACAATGAATGAAAGCAATTTCTACTTCCTAAGAATATTTTTTAAAATTTAAAATAAATTCAAAAAGGTATTTAAAATTTATTGCAACCTCTTCCAAAGAACTTGAGACACAATAAATTTCAAATTTTGTGTTTTAGGTTTAAGAAAAGATTGGATTTTTTCTTGCGGAATAAAGCAATTAGGAAAGGACAGGAACCAGGTTTGTTGCGTGGTCCAGTAAATTACTGAACCACGCATGGCTTTGCTATTTCATAACAACGTAACGGAGGTCTACATCATTGAAAGGTCTTTGAATCACAGACTTTACGGTTTTTGTCCGGATTCCCCAAGCGAGAGCCTGTTGATGTAACGGAATGTGTCCGAATTCATCTTGATGGATCTTGAATGCTTCACGAATCATAGAATTCCGCTTTTGATCATCCATCTCGGTTTTGATCATTTCGGTGAGTTCTGCAACCCGTGGGTGGTTGAATTGTCCGCAATTCCAATCACCATGTCCGGGCTTGCCGGTGGTCATCAACTGCATCAAGGGGTTCAACGCATCATACGACCCCGGGGTCCATCCAAGCATGAAAAAACTGGTGTTGTTGCTTTGCGCCTTCCCAATCTTATTGAAATGTTTTGATTTCGTCTGAAAGTTCGGAGTCACTTTGATTCCGACTCTTTCCAGCATAGGGATGACTGCTGTGCAAATCTCTTCATCATTCACGTACCTGTCATTGGGGCAATCAAACGTCACTGGGAATCCGTTTGGATAACCTGCATCCGCCAGTAGTTTTTTTGCAGCATCTGGATCATAGGAAACACGATTATTCATGTCCTTTTGGAAACCATTGATTCCGGGAGCGATCATCAAGCCTGTTGGAGTCGCAGCGTTTCTCATGACGACGCGCTTGATGGCATTGATGTTGATCGCATGGTGGAACGCCTGTCTCACCCTTTTATCCTTGAAAGGATTTTTGCCTGATCCAGGCATATCAAGGCTTTCATTTCGCCATTGGTCATAACCCAGGAAAATGGTTCTTAATTCAGGGCCCTCCAAAGCTTCTGTGTTTGGATCATTATTCAACCTTTTCACATCCTGAAGCGGAACGGGATACATTAAGTCGATTTCACCCGAAAGGAGTGCGGCAACACGGGTTGCATCGTTTGAGATGGGTGTGAAAACTGCCTTGGTCAGGTTGTGTTGAATTTGATTTTTCCCCCAATATCCTTCAAAGGGTTCCAAGACAATTCTTGTATCCTGAATCCATTCCACGACTTTGAAAGGACCGGTTCCATTCGTATTTACGTTTGCGAAGTTCGTTGAACCGCTGGCACGAACCACTTCAAAAGCGTTGTTGGCTTCAATCCATTCTTTGTCGACGATGTAAAACATCGGCATATTCAACAAAAGAATGGGATCGGGACCTTTTGTGATCAAGTCGACGGTGTAATCGTCAACCTTGTTGATTTGTTTGATGGTTGCCAAAGCGAAGCTCATATCCGAAGCTTCTTGAGTTTGTCTTTTGTATGAAAAGAGAACGTCATCGGCATTAAAATCGTTGCCGTTGTGGAATTTAACGCCTCTTCTTAAGCTGAAGCGCCATGTGTTTGCGTCAAGCTTTTCCCATTTGGTTGCCAGATCGGGTTCCAGGGAGAGGTCAGCTTTTCTATGAAGCATGCGTCCATAGATGTTCCCCTTCATGGTATTGGTCGGTCCCTCATTATTCGCATGAGGATCCAAGCCCAAAATGTCACCGGTGGTGGCATAGCGGAATGTCTTTGCGTTTACAGTTGCTGACAAGCCAAGACAAACTGAAATCAGCATCAACGATTTGAAGAATTTTTTCATCGTATCTCCTTAGAATGATTAACAAAAAAGAAATTAATATAGTAAAAAATTCAGTTCTAAGTCAAGTTCCGTTCATGGGTTATCATGTTTTTGATCACCTTCCCATTTTGAATGATCATTTCAAACGAATTTTCTTTAAGCGTTCCTATATTTTCCAATGGATTCCCCTCGAGGACCAAAAGGTCTGCATAGGCACCAGTAGAAACTTCTCCAAGCTTTCCTTTCATTCCCAGGATTTCTGCATTGGTTTTGGTTGCTGACTCAAAAATTTCAAAAGCGTTAAGTGCTTCACTCCGAACTTCAAATTCATTCAATTGCTGATAATGGAGCGGACCGAGGAGATCTGTTCCGAACCCTATTTTTACACCTGAAGATTTACAAATTTCCAGGGACTTGATTCCAAATTCCAAAACTTCTTTTAGCTTTTCCAGGCTCACTGGAGGAAGTCCGAGTTCTTTCCCATTTTTTTCCATGGCAAAATAGGTGATCAAAGTCGGCACGATATAGGCTTCCTTTTCCACTGCCAAACGAGCAGTTTCCGCATCGATCAGGTTGGCGTGTTCTATGGTTCTCACACCGCAATTCAGAGCGTGACTGATGGCTTCAGGCGAATAAGCATGTGCCATGACATAGGTGTTCCAATGATGTGCCTCTTCAACAATGGCCTTCAATTCCTCGGAGGAATACTGAATGTTCCAAATCGGGTCATGAGGTGAAGCGACGCCTCCTGAGACCATTGCTTTGATTTGATTGGCTCCGAGTCTGAGTTCGTCTCTTGCGGCATGCCGGACCTCACTTAAACCATCAGCAATTCTGGAAGTCAATGCTGCACCACTCGAACATCCACAGGGTTCAGGGTAAGCCTGGGTCCTTTTGCGAAAATCTCCATGACCTCCTGTTTGACTCAAAGACCTGCCTGCGATCCATAATTTTGGTCCCAGTATGAATCCCTGCTCTTGAGCAGACTTCAGTCCCCAATCGGCTCCTGCTGCATCGCGGATGGAGGTAAATCCACGGAACAGCATTTCCCGCATTAATTTTGTAGACATCGCCGTCGCCAAAGTTGGAGGGATTGAGTCTGTATTGCTGATATTGAGGTCACTCAAAATGATGTGGCAATGGGCATCGATCAGTCCCGGGATTACGGTTTTTCCTTTTAAATCAATGCTGTCAGCACCATTGGATTTGATGGGTTGATCTTCGATTTCCTTGATCCATTCATTTTCAATGAGGATGTGTTTTCCTTCTCTTGGTTCAGGATGATTTGCATCTGCAATCGTACAATTTTTTAAAATCAAAGAGTTCATGGATATTCTTTGAATGTAAGAAAGGTTTTAGTTATTACGGGCACAGAATGTGGAGCGGTAACAAGAGCCGGAGCCGAGCATGGGATTACGGACCCGGACTTTACTTTGTCGGACGAGATCCTGGACTTCCCGGCCGATGCGGATGTTATCCTGGTTTCGCTCTTTTTTCATCGCGGCAATCTGCTGGGCGCTTCGGGCACTGTTGACATCTCCCAGATTTTTCTTTGATGCCAGAGAAAGTGCCAAAAGACTGGCGGAACGGCCACGGTTCACATCCTGATTGTCCTTGGGAGACTGCGGAACGTAACGACGGCTGCTGGTCACTTTTTTCGAGGTGGGAGATGAAGTGTGCCTGGGAAGAAGAGGATTTCCGCTCTGGGTCAGTTCCCTGACAGAACGGACAGAATCGACGACTTGAGGGTTGCTGGGAGGTTTGGCAACAAATCTGCGGCTTGAGGTGGTGCCCACTTTGAATTTGGACTGGGGCATGTTTTTCATTCCCTGGTTCTTTCGCACGAACTGGTTTACCTCACGCATCGAATCACTGATATTCGGATTCAGATATTTCCTGGCAGAATTGGGTCTGGTCCAGGAAGCCGTGTTTTCGATTTCATTTTTGATTCCTCGACCATCCTGGGCCATCAAAGACCAGGACGGAGTGATCAAAATCAGAAGAGAAGCGAGAAACCGATAGGCTGAAAGGTGTTTCATGCCGGGATGGATTTTGCTCCCATGAGTGAAGAAGATGGTTTTTGAAATCGTTTATTCATGCAGGATTTCCGCCAACGCTCCGTTCACATCTTTTGATAAAGGCTGACCACACAGGCGCCTCCCAAACCAAGATTATGCTGGAGACCAACCCGGGCTCCTTCCACCTGCCGGGGGCCTGCCTCCCCTCGCAGTTGCCAGACCAATTCTGCACATTGGCCGAGTCCGGTTGCTCCCAGGGGATGGCCTTTGGACAAAAGCCCGCCTGAGGGATTGACCACCACCTTGCCGCCATAAGTGTTGTCTCCATCGGAAACGAATTGTTCCGAACCTCCTTGCTCAGTCAGTTGGAGGGCTTCATATGTGATGATCTCGTTGCTGGTGAAACAATCATGGAGTTCGACCACATCCACATCGTCGGGGCCGATTCCTGCTCTTTCATAGAGATCATTCGCGGCGGCCTGGCTCATGTCCGAGCCGACAATCTGCATCATCGTTTTTCCTTCAAAACTGGAGGGAAAATCGGTGGTCATCGACTGTCCTGTTATTTTAACATCACTGCGAAGGCCATGTTTTTTTGCAAATTTTTCAGAAGTCAATAGTGCGGCAGCAGCACCGCAGGTGGGTGGACAGCACTGGAGCCTGGTCAACACACCATGCATTGGAGGAGAACTCAAAACTTCTTCAATGCTGACTTCATCACGGAAGATGGCACGGGGGTTATGCTTTGCATGAAGCCTCGCTTTTTGAGAAACCCTGGCAAAGGTTTCGTCACGGGTACCATATTTTTTCTGATGTTCCAATCCTGCCCCGCCGAACAATCGAAGTGCCACTGGGACTTTCGATTTACCTTCAATTTCATCTGCGCTTTCAATGAATTTTTCAAGGGGATTGGGGCGGTCCTCAAAAACCGCCCCCAAGGCTCCGGGATTCATCTGCTCAAAACCCAATGCCAACACACATTCCGCCACACCTCCTTCAATCGCCTGACGGGCGAGAAACAATGCGGTCGAGCCGGTGGAACAGTTGTTATTGACATTGATTACAGGAATTCCGCTCATTCCCAAACGATAAACGGCTGCCTGCCCACAGGTGCTGTCCCCATAAACATAACCGGCATAGACCTGTTGGACTTGATCGTAACTGGCTCCAGAATCTTCCAAAGCCAGGCGGACGGCTTGTTCTCCCATTTCCTGGTAGGTGCCACTGGTGCCCGGTTTGACGAATGGGATCATTCCCACTCCCGAAACAAAGACTTCATGACTCATTTTGACTCCTCGGGTAGCTTAGTCATATCAACTCTCAGATTCCCATCGGTGATGGCTCTTAAACTGATTTTATGCCTGAGACAATATGCAGACAAGCAAAGAATGAAAAGGATGTTCTAGGTATTGAATTTTATAGATGGATTTTAAATTTTATAAAAAAACTTGTATTTCATGAGCATTCTATTAGCTTAAAGGATTTTAATTAATGGGAGGAAGAAGGAGAAATGGGTTTTGTCAGAAAATGACACCTTACCAAAATTGTTGCTGGAACACGCCCGTCTTCGTGGTGATCGCCCAGCCTACCGAGAAAAAGACCTGGGCATCTGGCAAACCTGGTCCTGGTCTGAAACCGAAAAAGAAATCCGAAATCTCAGTTGCGGTTTGAAACAGCTCGGGTTTGAGCGTGGAGACAAACTGGCAATCATCGGCGATAACCGCCCATGCCTTTATTGGGCGATCATGGCGGCTCAATGCTTGGGAGGAATTCCTGTCCCTCTCTATCAGGATTCAGTAGCTCAGGAGATGAAATATGTCCTCGACAATGCGGATATCCGTTTTGCCGTGGTTGAAAACCAGGAACAAACCGATAAGCTCCTTGAAATCCGGGAAGATTGTCCAAAACTGGAAACCATCATTTACGAAGACACCCGGGGCATGAATGCCTATCAACAGGAGTTCCTGCATTGTTTTGCTGATGTTCAGCAGGCGGGTAAGGAGTATGACCAACAAAACAAGGATTTTTTTGAAACCTCGATCGCCCAGGTCTCCAATTCCGACACCTCAATCATTCTCTATACTTCCGGAACTACGGGTGTCCCCAAAGGAGTAGTGTTATCTCAGGACAATCTGATCCAGGCATCTCGAAGCTCTGCAGATTTTGACCATCTCAGTTCTGATGAGGAAGTGCTGGCCTATTTGCCGATGGCCTGGGTCGGCGACAATGTGTTTTCGATCGGACAGGCCTATGTCCGAGGATTCTGTGTCAACTGTCCGGAAAATCGTGACACTGTTTTGAATGACCTGAAAGAGATAGGACCCACCTATTATTTTGCTCCTCCTGCGGTTTTTGAATCGATTCTGACCCGGGTCATGATCCGGATGGAAGATGCAGGATGGATCAAACGCAAAATGTTCAATTATTTCATGGAGCATTCGCGCAATGTCGGGACCGATATTCTGGATAAAAAACCGGTTTCCCTGATGGACCGTTTGATCTATGCCCTCGGCAGTTTATTGGTCTATGAACCATTGAAAAACAATCTCGGTTTCACCCGATTGAAACTTGCCTATACCGCAGGGGAAGCGATCGGTCCGGAAATTTTCACCTTCTTCAGGTCACTCGGCATCAACATCAAACAACTCTACGGACAAACCGAGGCTACGGTGTTTGTCTGCATTCAGCCTGATGGCGAGGTCATGGCCGATACGGTTGGAAAAGCCGCACCTGGAGTGGAATTGAAAATTGCAGATGATGGTGAAGTGTTCTACCGCAGTGCCGGGGTTTTCCAGGAATACTTTAAAAATCCGGAAGCGACCGCAAAAACCAAATCCGAAGAAGGATGGGTGGCGACTGGGGACGCAGGGATTCTCCAGGAAAATGGACACTTGATGATCATTGACCGGGCCAAAGATGTCGGCAAAATGAAAGACGGGACCCTGTTTGCGCCAAAATACCTGGAAAATAAACTGAAGTTTTTCCCGTTCATCAAGGAAGTCGTGACATTCGGCAAAGATATGGATTTTGCGTCAGCATTCATCTGCATCGACATGGAGGCTGTAGGAAACTGGGCCGAGCGGAGAAATCTGGCCTATTCCGGCTACACCGATCTTGCCTCGAGAGATGAAATCTATGACCTGATTTATGAATGCGTGGAAAGCGTGAATGTCGATTTGGCTCGGGATGATAAACTTCGGGGCTCCCAGATTCTCCGTTTTCTCATCCTTCATAAGGAGTTGGATGCGGATGACGGGGAATTGACACGTACCCGCAAAGTTCGCAGAAATATCATTGCCGATCGTTATCAGCCCCTGATCGATGCACTTCATGATGAATCGAAAACACACTGCAGTATCGAAACCGAAATGACCTTCGAGGACGGAAGAAAAGGAACGGTCGAAGCGGATTTAAGAATCATGAATTTGCAAAAAATCAATACACCCGTCCATGCCAAGGCTGCCTGAAACGAGTCAAAATAGTCATAAACCACTTCCATGAACGCTTCCTTGGCCACGGATAACATCCAGCCCACTTCTTCATTGGGAAACACCATACTGGAAGTGGACCAGATCAGCCTCTCCTTCGGGGGGGTGAAAGCACTCCAGGATGTTAGTTTTTCTGTGGAAGAAAAGCAGATCATGGCGATCATCGGGCCGAACGGTGCAGGCAAGACGTCCATGCTGAATGTGATCAACGGCTTCTACCATCCTCAGCAGGGGCAGATTCATTTCAAGGGACTCCATCGAAAGCAGATGCGTCCCCATGAAGCCGCGGTTCAGGGGATTGCCAGGACTTTCCAGAATGTCGCCCTGTTTAAAGGAATGTCGACTTTGAACAACATCATGGCGGGCAGGAACCTCAAAATGAAAAAAAATCTCTTCTGGCAGGCTCTTTATTACGGACCGGCCAGGGATGAGGAAATGAAGCATCGGCTTGAAGCGGAAAAAATCATTGATTTTCTTGAAATCCAGTCGATCCGGAAAACTCCGGTCGGCCGTCTTCCCTACGGTCTGCAAAAACGGGTTGAACTGGGGAGAGCCCTGGCCATGGAACCAGAACTGCTTTTACTTGATGAACCGATGGCGGGTATGAACCTCGAGGAAAAACAGGACATGTGCCGCTTTGTTCTTGATATCAATGAACAGTATGGAACCACCATCGTCCTCATCGAACATGACATGGGAGTGGTGATGGATCTTTCTGAACGTGTGGTGGTGTTGGATTACGGACGCAAAATTGCCAATGGCACTCCGGATGAAGTAAGGTCCAATCAAACCGTGATTGATGCTTATTTAGGAAACAATTAACCAAATTTAAATGATTTTAGAAAATATTATAATTCAACCATGGCTTGATATGGTTGAAATGCCAGCCCTATTCATTCAAACCTTATGGGAGGGTTTTGTCTCGGGAGTATTGTATTCGTTAATCGCTTTAGGTTTTGTGTTAATTTTTAAAGCATCAGGTATTTTTAATTTTGCGCAAGGGATATTAGTAGTTTTTTCAGCGCTCACATTAGTTGGACTTCATGCTTATGGTATTCATCCTTATGTTGCTTTAATTTTGACATTAATAATTATGGCTTTGATAGCCTATAGCATAGAAAGAGTAGTGCTAAGTAAACTAGTCAACCAGCCAGATATTATTTTATTCATGGCAACAATAGGAATAACTTATTTTTTGATAGGTTTAGGGGAATTTATTTTTGGTGGTGAAAATAAAATTATGATTACAAACGAATTGGGTTTACCTCAAGATTCGTGGGTAATTGATCTTTTTGACGATATCTTAATCATCCAGCAGTTGGACTTAACAACAGTAGTTGTCGCAATCAGTTTGGTTTTGATACTAACTTGTTTTCATAATTTTACTAAAATGGGTAGGGCTGTTAGAGCAGTAGCTGATGATCATCAAGCAGCTCTTTCAGTAGGTATTCATTTGAGTAGCATTTGGTTTGTTGTATGGTTTATTTCAGGAATTATTGCTTTAGCCACAGGTGTCGTTTGGGGTGCAAGAGCTGGTGTTTCCTTCGCATTAGAAGTCATAGCTTATAAGGCTTTACCAGTATTGATGTTGGGTGGATTGACTTCCGTTAAAGGTGCTATTATTGGTGGTGTCCTCATCGGAGTTTTAGAAAAAATATTTGAAATTTACTGGGGGCAACCATTGTTGGGAGGAAATACAGAGACATGGTTTGCATTTATGCTTGCATTAATAATTTTGATTTTTAAACCTCAAGGTTTGTTTGGTGAAAAAATTATTGAAAGAGTCTAAAGATGTATTATAGAGAGTCTGGAGATTTTAAAACAAGTTATCAGGCTGATAATCAATTTATTTCTGTTTACCAAGATAAAATACTTGTTTCTATTATAATATTTTTATTTTGGTTGGTTCTTCCTTTATCGGTTTCAGAATTTACCTTCCAGGCTATTTTGATACCGTTTGTCATTTATTCAACTGCTGCACTTGGTTTAAATATTTTGACCGGATATGCCGGCCAGATTTCATTAGGCACAGGTGCTTTCATGGGGGTAGGGGCATACAGTTGTTATAAATTAGTTACGTACTTCCCTGAAGTGAATATTTTAATAATCGTCTTATTATCAGGATTATTTTCCTCAATTATTGGAGTGTTATTCGGATTGCCAAGTTTAAAGATTAAAGGTTTTTACTTGGCGATCGCAACATTAGCAGCACAATTTTTTTTAATTTGGATTTTTGAAAAAGTTGCATGGCTTTATAATTATAATAATTCTGGAGCAATTGAAGTTCCAACTTCAACCTCATTTAATTTTGTTGTAACAGGGCCATCGGCGAGTTCAATCACAAAATATTATATCGTCCTCATTATTTGTTCTTTGATGACATTAATTACTATCAATTTAATTAGGGGACGATTTGGTAGAGTCTGGCAGTCAGTTCGAGATAATGACATTTCTTCAGAAATAATTGGAATTAATATATTGCATGCAAAAATATCTGCATTTGCTATTAGTTCTTATGTTATTGGAGTTTCTGGAGCAATGCTGGTGTTTTTTTGGAAAGGTGCTGCTGAAGCAAATCTTTTTGATATAGGTTTGTCCTTTAGGATTTTGTTTATGGTAATCATTGGTGGTCTTGGTAGTGTTTTAGGAGCTTTTTTTGGAGCTTTTTTCATTGTGGTATTACCTGTATTGATTAATGTTGTACCACAATTTATGGGATTGGCAGTTGCTTCAGAAACTGTAGAACATGTTAATCTCATTATTATTGGCAGTTTAATTATTGCCATCCTTATTATTGAACCACATGGTTTGTCTAGATTGTGGTCAATAGGTAGGGAAAAACTTAGGTTGTGGCCCTTTCCTCATTGATTAGGAGGATAATTTTAATTTTAAAAAAGGATGAATTATGAAAAAACTCATAAAAATCTTATTATCAAGTGTTTTGTTGACAACCTCGTCGTTTGCTTATGCAGACTTAAACGTTCTTAATTTAAGTTATAGAACAGGACCTTTTGCAACAACAGGAATTCCTTTGATGGATGGAATGCTGGATTATGCAAATATGTTAAATGAAAGGGATGGTGGAATTGGTGGTCAAAAATACAACATGATTGAGTGTGAGACTGGTTACAGCACAGATAAGGGTGTTGAATGTTATTCAAAACTTAAGGGTGATAATATTTTGACGGTTCACCCATGGTCTACGGGCATAACTCTTCAAGTAATTCCCAAAGCTGGTGTTGATAGAATACCAGTCCTTTCAACGGCCTATGGACTCTCTGCGGCTGCAGATGGAAATACTTTCCCCTGGGTTTTTAATTTTCCAGCAACTTACTGGGATGGAGCATCTATCATATTGAAGTACATTGGTGGATACGACATGAGAGGACTCAAGGGGAAGAAACTTGTTTTGCTTCACCTAGACCATCCATATGGGAAAGAACCTATTCCTTTGTTCAAAGATTTATCAAAAGTATATGGATATGAATTTATTCCTATTCCAGTAGGTCTCAAGGAAATGCAAAATCAATCAGCACAATGGCTTCAAATAAGAAGAGAGAAGCCTGATTATGTGATGATGTGGGGATGGGGTGCAATGAATCCTGGAGCAATTAATGAAGCTGTAAAAACTAGATTTGATATGAACAGGTTCATTGGCATTTGGTGGTCAGGACATGATGATGACTTAATGGTCGCTGGGCAAAAAGCTAAAGGTTACAAAGCACTAAGTTGGAATATACCAGGGAAGTATCCAGTTATTGATGATATCAAGAAATATGTAATCGATAAGGGATTATCCAAAATTAAAAATGCTGATACGATTTACAGGAATTTTTACACGAGAGGGATAATCATCAGTATGATGCAAGCTGAAGCAATCAGGACTGCTCAAAAACATTTCAACACTTCAAAAGTTAATGCGGAACAAGTTAGATGGGGATTGGAAAATCTCAATATAACGGAAGCAAGACTTGAAGAATTGGGTATGAAAGGAATGGGTTATCCTATAAAAACTTCATGTGAAGATCATAGTGGCCACCATCCAGCATGGGTACTTGAATGGAATGGAAAAGAGTTTGAGCCAATAACAAATCTTATTGCTCCTATGAACGATGTCGTAAGACCAATGCTTGAAGAGGCTGCAAATAAATATGCAGAAAGCAATTCTCCTTGGCCAGGGAGAAACAACATACCTTGTAATTAATTTTCAAAAACAATTTTGTTAGAAATTAATAATATCGAGGTTATTTATGATCACGTCATTCTTGTTTTAAAAGGAGTTTCCTTAACAATTAATAAGGATGGCGTGGTTGCTCTGTTAGGAGCCAACGGGGCAGGCAAGACCACGACATTGAAGGCGATCTCGAATCTTCTTCAGGCGGAACGGGGTGAAGTCACCAAGGGAAGTATTGAGTTTGAGGGGCAGGCGGTTCATTCCTTGACT
>Ga0208130_1000842_pt1 | contig 15434 bp, 18 predicted proteins | sample ETNtaG_31_FD_185771 | JGI IMG/M metagenome (GOLD analysis project Ga0208130, IMG submission 185771) | Marine microbial and viral communities from oxygen minimum zone, Eastern Pacific Ocean - ETNP201310SV78 (SPAdes) (version 2) | ecosystem: Environmental > Aquatic > Marine > Oceanic ...
TACTCAGATTCTTTAGCAAGCAGTTCATACTTATCATAATCTATATCCCAAGTTCTACCACCAATCAATAAATCTTCTGGATTATCAGAAAAACTATCAGATATATCATTAATTATTATGCGAAGTTCATCTGTAAAATCTTCGCAAATTAATTCTGACAGAAAAATTTTTGGGTGCACAGGATCAATATTTTCCAGATGAATAGCTTGAAGTCTTTTTTGCTCGAAGAAGTAGTCACCGCAAACTTTATATCCATATGAACTAAGAAAATCTGCTTGTTTATATATATTGCACTTATCTAAGTTAAAAGTTCTAAACGCTATATGGTCATTAATAACCCTTTCACCAAAAAGTTTTGATATTTTTTCTGCTGAAGGCGTATAAGATATGTAGTTTTCCCAAAGTCGCTGTAAAAATTTTTCTACATTCATGATATTTTTTTTGCTTTCTCCCATCCTAAGTTTGCATAAATTTTTGCTCTTTTACCCATTTCAACTGCAAAATCGCTTGCTGCTGTGCCATCTCTAACTCTCCCAAGAATTCCCTGGCATATTCCCGCAGCTTTAAAAAGTGAAAATATTATATAAAAGTCCCATTCACTTTCTAATTCCATTTTTGTACGTGAAAGGTATAGGTCAACATATTCCTTCTCCGAATGAATTCCTAGTGATTTAGCCATATCGTCTGATATTTCTCCCACATGCCACAACATACAGTGATAGCCAAAGTCTGCTAATGGATCTCCTATTGTTGATAACTCCCAATCTAGCATTGCTTGTATCTCATCATTTTCATGAAATACAACATTATCTAGCCTGTAATCACCATGCACTATTGAAGTATATTTTTGTTCAGGAGTATATTTAGGTAGCCATTCAATCAAACTATGCATAGATTCTAAAGTCTCAGTTTCAGAGTCAAAATATTGTTTAGTCCATCTGGAGACTTGTCTTTCAATATAATTACCTGGTTTACCATAATCCTCTAAACCAATACTTTTGTAGTCTTGTGTATGTAATCGAGATATACCTAAATTCATTTGATCAAATAACATCTTCCTTCGGCTTATATCAACTTCTGAAGCGACAGGATCCCAATAAATTTTGCCATTACAGTATTCCATTAAGTAAAAAGGAGTACCAATAACATTTTCATCTTCGCATAATATTATTGTTTTTGGTGTTGGAACGTTTGTTTTATTTAGGCCTGTTAGTACTTTAAACTCTCTATCAACTGCATGAGCTGACTTTAATAACTTTCCTGGTGGCTTTCTTCTTAGAACGTATTTATTTTCAACTGTAGTTAATAGATAAGTTGGGTTAGATTGCCCACCTTTAAATTGCTTATAATCTAGGATTTTAGGCATACCTATGTCTTGATCATCCAAGTAAGCATTTAATGCTTCCAAGTCAAAAGTTAAATTTTCAGAAACATCTTTAGTGCCTGAGAATTGATCATTCATTATTCTTTTTTTCCGTTGTCTTGATAAGAAGTGATTGATTTTCTGACTGAAGAATTTCTATTTTTCGATGTAATTCCGTAATTTTGTTCCTCATTGACTTAGATTCAGTCTTTAATTTGAAATTTTGCTCGATAAGTTTATCCACTAAGGCCGATAATTTTTTAATTTTTTCGTGCATAATATCCGTCTATGTCAGATTTAAATATATATAAAGCCAGAAGAGCTGAAGTAGCAAAAAGAATGGAAGATAATTCTATTTTAATACTCAGTTCATCTAAACTAGTAGCTAGGAACAATGATACTACATTTCCTTTTAGACAAGACAGCAACTTCTTCTATTTGACTGGCTTTCAAGAGCCTGATTCCGTACTAATAGTTCATAGCGATGGTAGATCCATATTATTCTGCAGAGAAAAAAATCCAGATTTAGAAAAATGGGACGGTTTCATGTGGGGACCAGCAGCAGCACAAGAAAACTTTGGTTTTGATGAGGCTCACGATATTAATTTAATAGATGAGATATTGCCAAATCTCATTAGAGGGCACAAAACACTTAATGCACTTATTGGAAAAAACTTGGATTTTGATTCAAAGGTAACAAATTGGATAAATAAAGCTAATAGCATGGAAAGACATCAGGGCAATATTGATTTAAAAAACTTTTCTAATCAGTTGGGGAGTATGAGGCTTATAAAAGACGAAAATGAAATTTCCCTGATAAGAAGATCGTGTGAAATAGCAGCTGTTTCACATAAAGCGGTTATGCAAAAAGCGAAAGTTGGTATGTCTGAATACGATCTTGAGACAATGTATATGAATGAGTTTAAGGTAAATGGATCTCGAGAAGCATCATACACTCCAATCATAGCTGGTGGACCAAGAGCTTGCATTCTGCATTACATTGATAACGACCAGCAAATAGAGGATGGCGAACTAGTCTTGGTTGATGCTGGTTGTGAGTATGGGATGTATGCATCCGATATTACAAGAACTTATCCAATAAATGGACAATTTACAGGCGAACAAAAAGCAGTCTATGATGTTGTGCTTGAAGCACATAATGCAGCATGCCATGCAGCTAAAGTTGGAAACCCTTGTACTGACCCTCAAAAAATTTCAGAAAAATCACTTTCACAGGGCTTAAAAGATATAGGTTTATTAGACGGCAGTTTAGACGAAATATTAGAGAAAAAATTATTCAGAGAATTCTATTACCATAAAATCGGACATTGGATGGGTCTGGATGTGCATGATGATTGCCCTTATTCAGTTGATGGTAAAGAAATTCTCTTTCAAGATAATATGGTAATGACTATAGAACCTGGCATTTATGTGAATGATACTGCAAACGTTGATGATAGATGGAAAGGTATTGGCATCAGAATTGAAAATGATATTTTGATTACATCAGACGGATACGAAAACTTAACTGCAAAAGTCCCAGTTGAAACTGAAGAGATTGAGCAATTAATGGGAGGATAATGACCAAGCCTGTTTTAATTGCTGGGGCTGGTGTTATTGGTTGTCTTCTTGCCCATGTTCTAAAAAAACATCAGATTCCTTTTAAAATTTTAGAAAAGAGTCCAGGATTTAGAAAAATTCCGTACAGAACAGTAGCTCTTACTAAAGATTCAATTCATTTCCTTAATTCTATAGACAAGAATTTAGACTTAAATGAATGGACAACGCCCGTGCAGAAAATGGAACTTTTCCATAAAAATGATTTAGGAATAGTTTTAGATTCAAACAACGAAGAAAAAGTTACATCGATTGCACTTCTATCAACATTGCATGAAAAATTACTCGAAAATGTTAAAGATGAAGTCCTGTGGAATTCCTCAATATCTGATATTTCAAGTAATGGATCACTTAAAGTGCAAACCAACAATGAAAAGCTTGAAGCAAATTTTTTGTTTGCAACAGATGGAGCAAATTCAAAAGTTAGAGAGCTTTGTGACTTTGAAAGTGAAGAATGGTTTTATGGTCAAAACGCTTATGTTACCTGTATTGAAGCCGAGCATAAAAATATTGCTAAACAATATTTCACAAAAAATGGGACCTTGGCACTGCTTCCATTAAATGATGGCAAACAGTTTTACTCTGTAATTTTTTGTACTAATTCTACAGGAGATGTTAAGCAAGACCTTTTTGATATGAATAAGCTTTTTAATATTCAATTGAATCTCAATAATATTGAGTTTAGTTCTGGCTTTGAATTAAAGCATTCAAGAGCATTACAGTTATATTCATCTCGCATATTGCTATGTGGTGATGCAGCAAATACCTTCCACCCTATGGCAGGCCAAGGACTTAATCTTGGTATTGGCGATATCATGGAAATTGAAAAAAATCTTAAGGACCTTGTTGTAAATAAAGAAGAAGCGTTAAAAGCATATAGTGAAAAAAGAAATAATAAGAATCTTCAAATGACTTGGATTATACAAAGCTTATTTGGTGCATTTGGTAATGCGAATGGTGTAACAGAGATAATACTCAGCTCGGGTATGAAGCTCCTCGACAAAGCACCGAGTTTAAAACAAAAAATTATTGAATACGCTAATAAGAATTAAGCTAAATCTAATTCTTTAAGAATTTCATAAGTTTCATGAATCGGCAAACCCACTACATTGGTATAACTGCCTTCTATATTTGTGACGTATTTTCCTGCAGGACCATGAATGCCATAGGCACCTGCTTTACCAATACCTTCCTCAGATAAGACATACTCCTCTATCTCTGCATCCTCCATCATTTTAAATGAAACCTTTGTTTCACAAGTTCTAACGATTTCTCGATCACAATTAGAAATCATCACAGTAGAAAAAACGCTGTGAACTTTGCCTGAGAATTCTCTCAGAAGCTTTCTGGAGTGATCGTAATCCTTTGGTTTACCAACGATTTCTTTACTAGGTGTAAAAACAAGAGTATCGGCAGTGAGAATTGGTAAGTTTTCTTTTGGTGATCCGACCAGTAATTGTCTAGCACTAATATTCTTACCTTTTACAATATTTTGAGAGCAAACTATTGGATCTAAATCCTTAACTGAGTCTTCATCAAATTTTTGTTCGACAACTTCATGGTGAATTCCCATTAAATCTAATAATTCTGTACGTCTTGGTGATGCTGAAGCTAATAGAAGCAAAATTAAACTTTAATGCCTTTTGATCTAATATCTTTAAGGACAGCGTCTATGCCATTCTTATCAATTATTCGCATTCCTTTTGTTGATAGTGTAAGTGTTACAAACTTGTTCTCTGATTCAACCCAAAATTTATGTTTATGCAAATTAGGTTTAAATAGTCTTTTTACACGGTTTTTAGCATGGGAGACATGATTGCCTACCATTGCTTTTTTACCTGTTACTTGACACACGTTACTCATAAGAACGGATGATAATAAAATAGTAATTGATTTTATGCAATAATTAATATTCTGCTAATGAAACTTAAATTTAAAATTCTTGATCAAAGAATAGGTACAGATTTTCAAACCCCAAAATATCAAACATCTGGTTCTGCAGGCCTGGATCTACTGGCTTGCATTGATGATCAGCTTATAATACAACCAAATGAGTCAACAATTATTCCTTCTGGTATTTCAATATACATTGAAGATCCTGAATATGCGGGAATAGTGATTCCCAGATCAGGATTAGGCGCAAAAAAAGGTTTAGTATGCGGCAATCTTATGGGTTTGATAGATTCAGACTATCAGGGACCGCTAAGCATATCATTATGGAATAGATCTAAGGAACCAATAACGATTAAAGCTGGTGATAGGGTTGCTCAACTTGTAATTATTAAAGTAAATCAAGTTTCCTTAGAGCAAGTTGATGAGTTTGATGAAACTGAAAGGGGTTCTAAGGGTTTTGGTAGTACGGGTTTAGACTAGCTCTTTTTACCGAATTTCTTCTCAAATCTTTGAACTCTACCGCCAGTATCAACGATTTTTTGTTGCCCTGTATAAAAAGGGTGTGAAGCTGATGAAACATCAATTGGATAATAAGGATAGGTCTTACCATCTTCCCATTCTTTCGTTTGCGACGTATTTAACGTTGAACGAATTAAAAAATGCTTGTCTACGCTAGTGTCATGGAACAACACATAGCGGGACTCTGGATGTATTTCTTTTTTCATAACTTCTAATTTGAATGTGAAATAATATCAAATAAATTTTCTATTACAATAAATTGATGAATTTTGTTCAAGTAGCTATTCCTTCACCTTTGCGCCAAACATTTACATATATAAATAAAGCGAATGAAGATCTTTTAGGAAAAAGAGTCTTAGTTGAATTTGGTAGGCGAAAGATTATCGGTGTCGTAGTTAGCGATTCTGATACGTTTGATGGCGATTATAAGTTAAAGAATATAATTGAAGTCCTAGACGAAAGGCCTTTATTTTCAAATAAGCTATTAAAAAAAATCATTTCAATATCTGAAAATTACATGCATCCACTTGGAATTGTGGTTGAATCATTTATTCCAACATTTTTAAGAAAAGCCAAACCCCAAAAAGATTTAGAGAAATACGTACAAAATATAGAAACAACAAGTCAATTTAAAAATTTCCATAAACTTACAGAAGATCAAGACCAGTGTCTAAAAGCAATTAAATCAAGTGAAACAGGCGAAATATTACTTTCAGGAATTACATCATCTGGAAAAACTGAGGTATACAAACATTTTATTAAAACTTTGATAAAAAAAGGTAAGAGTGCTTTAGTGCTTGTTCCAGAAATATTTCTTACACCCCAGATATTTCATAATTTTAAAGAGAGTTTTGGCGATATTGTGTTTCTTCATCATTCAGGTCTTACTCCCATACAAAGAATTAAGGTTTGGCTTGCGGCAAAGAATGAATCGCCAAAAATTATCATTGGTACAAGATCTTCAGTTTTTTTGCCTGTAAATAATCTGGGAGCAGTAATATTTGATGAAGAGCATGATCAGTCATACAAACAACAGGAAGGTTTTAGGTATGATGCAAAAAAAATTGCACAAATTTTGCATGGAAAGATTACTAGACTTGTTTATGCCTCAGCGACACCCTCTTTAAATAATATTAAGAGAATGAGAAGTGGAGATATTGAAAGTTGCTCACTCACAAAGAGAATTTCTGATGTACCAGCACCTAATATTTCAATTCATGAGGTAAATAAAAAGCAAACCACTGGAGGTATATCAAATGATTTACTTGAAAAGGTTATTGAAAATGACAACGCTGGTTTCCAAACTTTAATTCTTCTTAATCGCAGAGGTTATGCACCTATTTTTATGTGTAACTCTTGTGGATGGATTGCCAAAAGTAGCTGCTGTGAAACTTCACTCGTGTTACATCAAAACGTAAATAGACTCAAATGTCATAGGTGTGAAAGTGTATGGGGAATACCAAAAATATGTCCAGAATGTGAGGCAAACGATTTCACTTATAAAGGCATTGGAACTCAACAAGTTGAAGAAGTACTTTCAAATAAATTGCCAAACTCGAAAATTGTAAGAATAGATAGTGATACTGTTTCTGGGAAAAATAAAAGGGAAGAAAATATTGCAATTTTTAATGACCCAGCACCCAAGATTTTCATTGGAACGCAATTGTTAGCAAAAGGTCATGATTTTCAAAATGTTAGTTTAGTTATAGTTTTAAACTTAGATTTTGGCCTTTTTGGTGCTGACATTCATATGCAAGAGCAAACAGCACAACTAATAGTACAAGTTGCTGGCAGGGCAGGTAGATCTGGCATAGAAAATAATGTCTTCTTGCAAACAAGAGTTGCAGATCATCCTTTATTTAATCTAATAAAAACCGGTGATTACCAACAAATTGCTAAAGAACTTCTTGCTGAAAGGAAAAAATTAGATTTAGCCCCATTTATTGATCTGGTATACCTGAAAGCAGAGGACTCAAATCAAGCTAGGCTTAGAAAATTTCTAGTAGATTCAAAAAAAGAATTATCGCAAACAAATATAGAAGTTTATGGACCATTTGATGGGCCTGTCACCAAAATTGGGTATAAACATAGAATGTTTTGCATTATTCAGAGCAGCAAAAGAGAAGAAATGTTGCAGGTTCTATCTAGATTCGCAAAAAATACTGATACAAAGAAAAAAGAAATATCAAATTGGGTTCTCGACATTGATCCGATCAATGCAGTCTAAAAATTTATTATCTTTGGTATCAAATTTAATGCTTCTGTAATCCTTATTTACCGTTAGTTCTAAGAAATACTCAATTCCAAAATTAAATTTAGAAATTTTCTCTGGCCACTCGATGAAAAAGATACCCTTCGTTTTATCATTTATCTCTAATCCCAACATTTCAAAATCGGCCTCATTATTTAAGCGGTAGAGATCTGAATGATAAATATTCACTCCATTAATATGATATTCCTCTAGGATGCTGAAAGTAGGGCTTTTTACTGACCCACTCCAACCCATTGATTTAAGTATTTCTCTAACTAAAGTTGTCTTTCCTGTTCCTAAGTCTCCGTCTAGATAAAAAATTGCTAACCCATCAAATCTTTTTAAATAATCAGAAATTACTTTTCCTAGTAACTCTGTTTTGGAGATTTTTGTTATGTCTAATTTCATTAAAAAAAGCTTGGTGTTAGATTTACAAATTCTCTTCCTTTTATCTCTCTTTTTAAACAATCAACTACTTTTGTATAATCTTCATCGCTCTCAACAAAATCAACATCATTAACATCAAGAACCAATAATGGAGTTTCAGAATAGTCAAAGAAAAACTCTGTATAGGCTTCACAAAGTCGTTCTAAATATTCCAAAGCAACATGGTCTTCATATGATCTAGCTCTTTTATTCACTCTCTCTAAAACTCTCTCTGGTGTCGCTTGCAAATAAATAAGCAGGTCTGGTTTTGGGTGAGTTTTATAAAACTTAGCCTTAACTTCTTTAAAAATTTTTAATTCGTCTTTTGTTAAATTTAATTGAGCAAATAGATCTTCTTTTTGAAACATAAAATCGGCAACAATCTTTCTCTGGATTAAATTATCGGAAAAATACATATTAATTTGGTGAGCTCTTTGCATTACAAAATGTAATTGTGAGGCAAAAGCATAGTTTTGTTTATCTTTATAAAATGATTTAAGGAAAGGATTATCATCAGATTCTTCGAGACATAACTCATGCCCAAAATCCATAGCTATTTTCCTTGAAAGAGAAGTTTTGCCAACTCCAATCGGGCCCTCTATGGCAATATAGTTAGGAATTTTGTCTTCTAGCATTCTTTTTCTTATAAGTATTTAAAAGTCTTATCTTCTTATCATAGTTTGCAGTCTTAAATTCTGTCCACCAGTCTATTGAAGGCTTAAGGTCCGGCTCCATCTCTCCTCTGAGTAACATGAAATCGTATGCAGCTCTAAATCGTAAGTTTTTTGTAAAATTCAAAGACTTCTTACCAACTCTACTAAATCTAACTTGATTCATCCAAACATCTTTAATAAAGCTGGAAAACTTTTTTGGCACTGAAGTTATTATTTGTTGTTTTCTTACAACCCCAGCAATAGATCTATAAAACTTTTTAAAATTTATTCGAGTACTTATTTCTGAATCAATGAAAACTCTTGGCCAAAGCAAAACTGCATATATAAAACCAACGTTCAGTTTTTTCCCAGAATCAAAGCGTCTATCAGTTTCTTTGAATGCATTTAAAAAGAATTTATGAAATTCTCCTTTCTTATCGTGGTAATGAGGAAATAAAACATCAAACACCCCATGCTTCTTCAGTTCTTTATAAGAATTTTCTGCATGCCCAGATAAAAAAAGCTTCAATACTTCTTCATAAAGTCTTGCAGATGGCATTTCAAGAAGATGATGACGATGCTCTTTAATACCTTCTATTATTTCTTTGTCGATTGTGAAATTTAGTTTCGCCGCAAATCTTATGGCTCTGAGTATTCTCACGGGATCCTCTAGTATCCGATCACTTGATTTTCCGATAAAACGTATTTTCTTATCCTTTAGATCCTTTATGCCATTGGTATAGTCAATTACTTCATGAGAAAAGGGATCATAATAAATAGAATTAATTGTTAAGTCTCTCCGCACAACATCTTCTTCTTGTGTTCCCCATTGGTTATCACGAACTATTCTGCCCTTATCATTTACTTCAATTGATTCTGAAGTATTTGTATTACCAGACCTGAATGTAGTTGTTTCAATTACTTCGTCATGAAAAGCTACGTGAACTAATTTGAATCTCCGGCCTATTATTCTTGAGTTTCGAAAAATTTTTCTAATTTCCTCTGGCTCACAATCAGTAACGATATCAAAGTCTTTGGGGTTAAGGCCCTTGATCATATCTCTAATGCCTCCTCCAACTATGTATGCTTTAAAACCTGACTTATGAAGTTTTGAAATTATATTAAGTGCGTTAGGAGATATATCTTTATGATTTATTCCAAATCTTTTGTCGTTGTAAATGTCAGGAGTCACTTTCAGCTTTTGAATAATCAGCCTTGAGTTTTTGATATAACTCAACTGAAAGTCTTGGACTTTTTTCTTGAACAATTATTGAAGAAGCATAATTGCCAAACCTACAAGCTTCTATAAAGCTTTGCCCTTCTATAACTTTATGCAATGCTGCTCCAGCAAAAATATCGCCCGCACCATTTGAATCAATCGCTTTAACTTTTCTTGCTTCAATTTCTGCATAGTTATCACCTTCCATAACATAAGATGATTCAGAACCATTGGTAACAACATAGTTAATGGCAACATCTTTTAAAGCATCGATAAAATTTTCACCAACAAGGGCAGTAGCCTCCTCTTTATTACAAAAAAGGTAATCTACTTTTCGGACACTAAAAACTTCCGTAAATCTATCTCTAAACCCACTGACTACACCGGGATCTGAAAGGCTTAGCGCAAACTTAGTTGCTAAGTTAGTGCCTTTAAGAATTTCTAAAAAAGCTGAATAATTTTCTTGGGATGTGAATTGATAGCCCTCTGAAAATAAAATTTTTGAGTCATTAGCAATACCAATAAATTCTGGGTTAAATACTAATTTTTCCGATGCTCCAAGATAAGTTCCCATAGTTCTCTCACTATTAGGAGTAATGAAAACTAAACACCTCCCAGTTCGGACTTCTTGATGATAGAAGGTGTTCATAGACGCTATACCATTGTGTGTGAGGTTATCTTCATAAAGCTTGCCTCTTTCATCATTAGCAAGTTGACAGATATGTGCACAATTTGATCCAAAATTTGAAGTCGCTGCAAGACTGTTAGTGGTTGATCCACCACAAACTACATCTGGCTTAGCATCTGCTGGCAAGCCAGATAATATTTTTTCTTGTTCCTGATAAGAAATTGACTTGAATTGGTTAAAGAATAATTCAGTGGAATCTACAAAACTTTTTTCAACATAAAAAGTCTCATCAACTAGAGCATTTCCAACGCCCAAAATATCAAATTTCATTTTTAATTTCTTCTAATGACAGTTCTGCAATTTTACCAGCTTTTAACATTTTTTCTGCGTCATGTTGTGTTGAAATGAAACAGCTTTCGTAAGCAGATGGCGGTAAATAAATATTTTTCTCTAACATTTTTCTAAAAAACTTAGAGAAAAAATCAATATTTGTTTTCTGAACTTCATCAAAATTCTGGGGTAATTCTGCAGAAAAGAAAAAACCAAACATTCCACCTCTAACATTATATGAGAAAGGAATTTCAAGTCTGTCAGCAGCTTTCTTCGTGTACTCAAGAAATTTCTTAGCATTATTTTCCATCTCTGAATAAATACCTTTGTCTGATAATTGTTTAAGTAATGCAGTGCCTGCGCTTACTGCTATTGGATTGCCAGAAAGAGTGCCAGCTTGATAAACAGGACCATCAGGCGATATGTTATTCATTATTTCTGCCTTACCTCCATAGACACCGACAGGCAGGCCTCCACCAACTATCTTTCCAAGAGCTGTTAAGTCTGGGTTAATATCAAAGAGCTCTTGAACACCACCTCGAGCAACTCTGAATCCAGTCATAACTTCATCAAATATGAGTATTGTTTTGTTGTCAGTACAAACTTTACGTAAATGTTGTAAAAATTCTATTTCTGGCTCAATGAAACCCATATTTCCAGCTATTGGTTCAATGATCACAGCTGCTATATCATCAGAGAATTTTGCAAATGCTTCATCTAAGCTTTTTATGTCGTTATAAGGAAGTGATATTGTTAATTCTGACAATTCTTCTGGGATGCCAGGTGAATCTGGAACTCCCAAGGTAGCAAGACCAGAACCTGCCTTCACTAATAAAGAATCAACATGCCCATGGTAACAACCTACGAATTTGATAATTTTTTTTCGGCTTGTTGTACCTCTGGCTAACCTCACACAACTCATGGTTGCTTCAGTACCTGAATTGACCATACGTAGCTTTTCAATGCTTGGAAGATACGATTTAATAATTTTAGCTATTTCTAATTCATTCTTGGTTGGTGCTCCAAAACTAATGCCTTTGCTTGCCTGGTTCTTTATTGCATTTATGATATTTTTATTTGAGTGCCCAAGAACCATGGGACCCCACGAACCTACAAAATCTAAATATTTGTTTCCATCTTCATCATATAAATAACATCCTCTAGATTTCTTAAAGAAAATAGGGGATCCGCCTACACTTTTAAAAGCTCTTACAGGAGAATTAACGCCACCTGCTATGTGGTTTTTGGATTTTTCAAATAAATCTTGTGAGTTTTTTGTTTTCATTTGAATATTCTTGATGATCTATATATCTACAATGATAGTTTTATATGTCTAATTAAGCTAATAGCAACAGCATTAGCGCTGATACTTACGAAGTCAGAATTTTATTTAAAAAATTCTTACTGAATGTCTTAACTTTGTCCCAATCAGTGAATTCAAATACTTTTTTTTGATCTGTTGGGCCATTACCCATCCACATTATGAATCTAATCATATGCTTATCAAAAAAATTATAATCTGGATAAGATATTTTGCCTGAGAAAACCTCTAACATGTCCGGCTGCCATCTAACTTTTTTCAAAAATTTCTGCATGTATGGATTTGTTTCAACTGAGCTTTTATCATCTTTGCGCGCAACAGCATTAACATTAAAAAAAGCAGTTATTTTCTTTGAAAGTAATGCCTCATTTTTATTTATAAATGAATAAAGATTGGGCTTATGACTGCCATATCTTATGCTGGCTCCCAAAATAACGCAGTTAAAAATATCTAAATCTCTATTCATTGCCTCTTCTACGCTAAAAAGCATAACGCTTGTCTCTTGTTCGATAGTATTTTTGATATTTTTACAGATCTCTACAGTATGCCCATCTGTGCTTGAATAAATAATTGCAGTTTTTTTCATATTCAACAGAATTATAAGTCAATAATAATTTTTGATAGAATTACATTACAGATATGGATATAAAAACAAAAAAAGCTACACCTTTTGATTTATCAGACAGTGCTATTGCAAAAATTTCTGTTTTAAAAGAGTCTGAGACTAATAAATTCTTTAGAGTTTACGTCACAGGCGGCGGTTGTTCAGGGTTTCAATATGGTTTTAAATTTGATGAATTTGATCAAGAGGAAGATGCAAAATTGGAATTCGATAAAGGTGTGTCAGTTGTACTAGATCACATGTCATATCCATATATTCTTGGATCAAAGATTGATTATATTGAGAATTTGATGGGATCTAAATTTACAGTAGAAAATCCTAATGCTTCCTCTACCTGTGGTTGCGGTGCTTCATTCTCTATTTAAATAGCACAGCTCTTTTTTCATATGCTAGATAGGCAAAAGCAATTGCCTCAATATATTTTGAAGGAGCAATATGGTCTATTGTCTTTGCTTCAACGGGCGATGCCATTGATGATATTCTTTCCATAAGATATCTATTTTCAGTACCACCTCCATGAATAACTAATTCATCAACCTGACCACAAGCTTCTATAAAATCATTGATTTTTTTAGCTGTAAGTTCTGTCAATGTACAAAGCATATCTTCTGCTGCAAGTTCATGAAGTTTAGTCTTATGTTTTTCAAAAATTCCGGTATAAACACTTATATCGTCTGCTCTTGGGTAAGATAAGCCATTCATATCCTGCAAAAATAACTGAAAAATATCAGTATTAAGATTCCCTTTGTTAGCTATATCACCATTCTTGTCATAATTACCTAAGTTAAGTGTTCGCATAGCTGCATCCATAAGGCAATTACCAGGACCAACATCTGAAGCAAGTTTTATTTCTGATCCACAGAGGTAAGTTCCATTAGCTATACCACCGATATTAAAAATTATTTTATTTTTTGATTCTTCGCTTAATAAAAATTTATGAAAAGCTGGAATTAGCGGCGCTCCTTTGCCCCCCTCGCTAATATCAAAATTCCTAAAATCGCCATATACCGGTATTCCTAGTTCTTTTGTTAGAGCTTCTGGTGAGCCTGCTTGTAGACTAAATTCATCAGTATGAGAAATAGTCTGGCCTGGGAATGCAATTGCAACAATGTCTTCTTTAGATCTTCCTGATACTAATTTATCTACCAAAACAATACTTTTATTTGTGATCTCTTTAGATATGAAATCTTCATCCATTGATGATTGATAGTTTTCTGAAAAATTAACGGTCTGAACATCCTCAATTTTTAAACCATTCTCAAAACTTACCAAACAGCCATCTAAGCTATCTCTACTAGTGCCCGACATTAGACCAATGTATAAATTGCTCATTGAATGCTTGAGATATTTGAGATTATCTCTGTTCTTTCCTCAACTAACTTATCGAAATATTTTTTGTTATAAGAATTTATAGATTGGGCATTTGGTGGTTCGACTTTTACTGGATCCGTATGTTTGCCATTGATATGGAATTCATAATGTAAATGCGGGCCAGTTGCTAAACCAGTTGATCCAACATAGCCGATAGTTTGGCCTTGAGTAACTTTTACTCCCTTTTTAATACCATTCGCAAAGCCTTTCAAATGGGCATATCTTGTCATGTACTTGTTGTAATGCATAACATCAATATAGTTCCCATAGGAATTTGAATACTGCGCGTTTTTTACAACTCCATCACCTGTAACTTTGACAGCAGTCCCTGCTTTTGCGGCATAATCAGTTCCTTTATGGGCTCTGATTTTATTAAGTATTGGATGCTTTCTATTTGGATTGTAATGTGAGCTAATTCTCGCAAACTCAATAGGCGTTCTTAAAAAAGCTTTTCTCACATTATTGCTGTCTGTGGTGTAATAATCTTTTCTGCCTTTTTGTGTAAAACGTATTACATTTATTTTGGTGCCTTTATTAGTGAACTCTGCAGCAAGTATGTCTCCGTTAGATACTAATCTTCCATTCGAAAAAATATCTTCATAAAGTATTTTTACCTTATCTCCATTTCTTATGTCGTATGCATAATCAATATCCCAGCCAAAGATATATATCAAATCCCCTAAAACTGATTCTGGTACGCCCGCTTTTTTTCCGGATGCATACAATGAATCAGATATTACAAATTCTCTAAATTGGGCAATCTTTTCAAGATTGTCTCTTCTTTTTTCGAAGGAGTAGTCACTACCATCTATAGTGAGCACATCTAGATAAAAATTGTCATCAAATCTTTTAACAGAGATAACACCATTATTAGAAGTAATATAGATTTGGTCGTTAACTTGTAGGCTAATAAACTTTTTTAACTTCCTGTCTTTTCCAATCTTATTTATTGTTGCAGGACTTACATTAAATTTAATAAGTGTTGAATAGAATGTATCGCCAGCCCTTATAAGAATCTTATCTTCTGTTGGCAGGACAATATCACTATCAATTGGAGAAAGAGATATTCTTTCAACTGTTAATTCAGAATCGTTATTAAAATTTCTATTTTCAGAATCTGCTGCTATTAAAAATATAAATACCGAAGGTATTAATAATATAGCTAGAATTAATTTTAAATGAGAGCCTGTGTACATGTTCTGATATTATATATAAAGCTTT
>Ga0208130_1000843_pt1 | contig 15432 bp, 15 predicted proteins | sample ETNtaG_31_FD_185771 | JGI IMG/M metagenome (GOLD analysis project Ga0208130, IMG submission 185771) | Marine microbial and viral communities from oxygen minimum zone, Eastern Pacific Ocean - ETNP201310SV78 (SPAdes) (version 2) | ecosystem: Environmental > Aquatic > Marine > Oceanic ...
TAAGATCTCTTCCTTCACCAACCGCGCCCATGACAAGATTGCCTCGATTATCATCTTTTGAAGGAATTCTAGCCAGCGCATAAGGCACAGGCTTGCCATCAATTAATAATATTCTTTTGTCACCATCTTTGATTTCTGGAATAAAAACCTGTGCCATTGCTGAGCATGTTCCATAATTTGTAAGAGTTTCAATAATTACATTGGCATTACCATCATTTTCATCAACGACAAAAATTGACTTTCCACCCATACCATCAAGAGGTTTTACAACTATTTTTTTATGCTGTCCTAAAAATAACTTTATTTCAGCCATTGATCTAGATATCAATGTGGATGGCGTGCATTCTGGAAACCAGGCAGTATATACTTTTTCATTCATGTCTCTTAGTGACTGAGGCTTGTTAACAATAAGAACCCCATCCTCTTCAGCCTTTTCTAAGACATAAGTTGTATAAATATATTCCATATCAAAAGGAGGATCTTTTCGCATGAGGATGATATTCAGTTCTTTTAAGTCTATAGAGACATTTGATTTTCTCTCGTACCATTTTTTTTGATCATCGAAAATTTCAATAATAGTGGCCTGCGCAGTTGCACATCCATCTATTAATTTTAAATCTTTTTGTTCCATGTAGTAGATTTCATAATCTCGTTTAGCAGCTTCAATAAGCATTGCCAAAGAGCTATCTTTTTTCGGATTGATAGCAGAGATAGGGTCCATTACAATACCCAGCTTATATTTTGTCCTTTTCATAACTTAATCCTATCTTTTCTTCTTTGTTTAGTCAGCACGCATATCCCCCCAATGAGATTGAATTATAGCAAGCACAGCAATTGCTGCTGTCTCAGATCTTAATATCTTGGGGCCGAGAGATACACCAATAAAATCATTTTCGTAAGCTAGATATTTCTCGTCATTTGAAATACCTCCTTCTGGGCCAATTAAGATATCAATCTGTTTTTTGGTGGTCTTTATATCACCTATTGTGATATCTGACGAAGGGTCCAGCATTATTTTTAAATTGTCATTTTTCTCACAAAGAAATTTACCTATTGAAATAGGATCTTCAATTAAGGGGATATAATTACGTCCTGATTGTTCACAAGCACTTTGTGTAATTTTTTCCCAGTGTGATTTTTTTGTTATAAGTTGATCATCCTTTATTTTGATAACGGAGAACTCTGAGTTGACTGGAGTGATTATATTTGCACCTAATTCTGTCGTTTTTTGTAATAAAAGATCCATTTTTGGTTTTTTTATTAGGCATTGTGCAATTCGAATTTTTGTTGATGATTTTTCCTCATAACACGTTGAACTGCCTATTAAGAGTGAGACATTATTCTTATTTATTTTGGTTATTTTGGCGGTATGTTCATGCCCATGGCCATTAAATATTCTGATATTCTCACCGACGTTAAGCCTTAATACGTGAATTATATAATGGGCTTTTGACGCCAATGTTATCTCGTTTCCTGGATCTAGAGGGCTATCTATATAGAAACGGTGTTTTGACATGATGGAATATTTTTTAATTTAAGCAATATGATGCGAATTTTCATAAAAAAATTTTCCATACATTATATCATTCATCCATGACTAACGAAGCCAATCCAATTAAAGATCAATCTTTTCGAATAGATAAGCAATCTTACCTCTTAAAAAATGCGGAATATCTCAATTCACCGAATCAGGATGATCGCCGTGATGGGCAAGATCCTGAAATAATTGTAATTCATGGGATCAGTTTGCCACCAGGTGAATACGGTGGCAGTTACGTCAGCGACTTATTTCTTAACTCTTTGGATATCTCAGTGTGTGAATATTTTAAAGAGATTTCCACCCTAAAGGTATCTTCACATCTTTTTATTGATCGGCTGGGAAGAGTGACTCAATTTGTTCCCTTTAATTCGAGAGCATGGCATGCAGGAGAATCAATTTATAGAGGAAGAGAAATGTGCAATCATTTTTCCATTGGAATTGAACTAGAAGGGCAAGATAATGATGAGTATTCAGATATCCAATATGTGTGTTTAGCAAAAACAATCAATGCACTTTTTGAGTTTTACCCAAGGATGTCTGCACGGGACATAGTTGGTCACAGTGATATCGCACCAAAAAGAAAAACCGATCCAGGACCTGCTTTTAATTGGAAGAGGCTGTACACAGAAATTAGAAGCCAATCTAAAAATCATGATTAAAAAATCATTATTGAAAGTTTTGATTCTTCTCTCTTTCGCTTCTTTTGAGGGAAATGCCAACAATACTTCCTCAGATCAGGATGAAACCATCAAGATAGTTACACTTTCCCCACACCTAGCAGAGATGATTTATGAATTGGGTTCAGAATCAAGTCTAGTGGGCGTCAGTTCATTTACAGATTATCCTGAATCCGCAAAATCCATCCCAAGAATAGGTGATGCTTTTGTCCTAGACTTGGAAAGAATGGCATTACTCGATCCAGACGTCATTTTAGCGTGGGAGAGTGGAACGCCCAGAAAAGTTGTTGAAGAATTGGATAATCTGGGCTACCGATTAGAAATCATTAAATCAAATAATCTAAATGAGATCAGTGCTGCATTAAATCAAATAGGTCAGATCGTTGATAAACAGGAGCAAGCAAGAGTAATTATCAAAAAATACAGTGATCAACTGAAAGATTTAAAAGAAAAATATAAAAATAAACAGAAGGTGACGGTATTCTTTCAAATAGATCAGCAACCATTATTTACTATTGGAGGAAATCATTTTATCAGTGAAATGATAGAGGTGTGTGCTGGCACCAATGTGTTTTCAGAATTAGAACAATTGGCGCCATCAGTTTCAGTCGAATCAGTAATCGCAAGAGACCCACAGGTAATTATGAGCATGGCAAAAGCAAAAAGTCAGAGCGATTTTCAATACTGGAAAAAATTTGGAAATTTGTCTGCAAATAAATATGATAATTTTTACTATTTACACTCAGATGCACTTGAAAGGCCGACCACTCGCATTATTTCAGCTGGTGAGGAATTGTGTAAGAAACTAGAAGAAGCTCGATTGAAACTGGAAACGACTGTAAAAAATTAAATTATTTTGAATCGTTGATTTTCTTTCTGTCCCATAAGACTTCATTATTGTTTGAACTCTGATTTAGAAATCTTGCAACCACAAACAACAAATCTGAGAGTCGGTTTAAATATCTCAATACTTCTATACGAATTTCTTCTTTCTGCATCAGTTCGCTCACGCGTCTTTCTGCTCTTCTGGCAATTGTCCTTGCCAAGTGACACTGCGCAGCGGCAGGATTACCACCTGGAAGAATAAATTCTTTGAGCGCCGGTAACTCTTTATTAAGATTGTCAAGATAAGATTCTAAACGGAGAATAAAATCACTCGTTATTACTTCATGCCCTGGAATGCAGAGCTCGCTTCCAAGATCAAATAGATCATGTTGAACATTGGCTAAGTACCCCCTTATTAAATCTGGCACGTTTTCACATGACAAAACAACGCCAATAGCACTATTAGTCTCATCAACTGTTCCATATGCTTCGACACGAGCGTCATGCTTCGAAACCCTGGATCCATCACCAAGACCTGTAGAACCGTCATCCCCAGTTTTCGTGTATATTTTTGTGAGTCTATTTCCCATTTTCTTTACCAAGAATAATTTATATCAAAAAACACACTGCTGCCTTGCATATTATAATTGGCAGCTGTTTCATATTTTTTATCGAATAAATTCTCAATTTGTGTGTTGATTGATAACTTATCACTCAGCTTATACTGAGCCATTACATTCACAATAGCATACCCTGGGAGTGTCACACCGAAGTCTTTTCTCTCACCACTGGCAAGTATTGATAAACCAAAAAGAGCATCATTGAAGTCCCTTGTGATGTTTAATGTAATGCTCTGATTAGGTCGTCTTAGTAGATCTTGGTTTGTTACATCATTTTTTGCTTTCTGATTGATTGCATTTACGCGGATATCAAATTTCTCTCCAGTAAACATATATCCAAGCTGGATTCCATTCATAGAGGCTTTACCAATATTTCGCATTTTGCTAGCAGATAGATCATATTCAATTAGATCACTGATTTCTGTTTTAAAAATCTCTATTTTATAAGAAGAGTTTTCACTCCATTTAATGGACGTGGATATTTGAATATCCTGTGATTTTTCAGGAAGAAGATTCACATTGCCTCCAAACCCAAATCGATCTGTCGCATCAGGTGCTCTGAAACCGCTTCCAGATGAACCTGAAATAGCAATGCGATCATTGATATCAATACCATATTCTGCATTCCAAACGAATTCATCCCCGAATGTCTCATGATCAATGTATCGTCCAGCGAGAAATACACGGTGTTTTCCCTCTACAATGTTATCTTGAATGAAAAAAGCTTTTGTCTCTGTATCTTCAGTGAAGCCAGAGCCCCAAGCGAAGCTCGCTGCTTCTTCATCACTTATATATACACCGGCCATTAGATTATGCTTGTCCGCACTAAATTCCATCTGACCATCAAAAACCATCCTCTTCGAAGTGACATAATCTGTTGATTGATTCTGTTGAATGTCATCTTTTATATGACTTACCAGAATCTTACTCTTTATTGTCTCATTGATGTTGTTATTCAATTCGAATGCGGTGCTCTGATTAACAAAATCCTGATCAAGTGGTGACAAGAAGAAGTCTAAATATTCCACTTTTCCATTTGATCTCCAATGACGTATTGAAGCATCACTATTTTTAAAATTTTGTTTGAAATAGGTGTTAGCCGTAATATTTTCATAACCTCTTTTTATATCACTATCTTTCCTTATGGCATAACCATCGGTCTTATTTGAATCTATACTGAATCCAAACTCTGAATTTTGATTGGCAAAACCCAGATCTAGATGTGTTGTTTTGCTTCCAAAAGATCCATATCCTGTGCTTGTTTTTATTCGACTTGATTGAACTTTTCTAGTGATTATGTTTATGACACCACCAATTGCTTCGGTTCCATAGAGAGCCGATCTTGCCCCTTTAACAATTTCTATTCTTTCAATAATTTCAGGGCTTATGTTTTGAAATGCTGCTCCACCAATCGTGCCAGGGTTGATTCTGACTCCATCAATAAGGACCAATGTTTGATTGCTCTCTGTGCCTCTTGTAAAAATTGAAGTCGCTTGACCTGGGCCACCATTTCTCCCTATGTCCAAGCCTGCTTCAAATCTCAAAATTTGCGCTACGTCTTTGGCGAGGGATAATTCAATTTGCTCCCTGTCGATTACTGTAATTGGTGCACTGACAAGATTGATTGGAACACCTGATCTTGTTGCTGTAACTACAATATTATCAATAGTTTGAGCTATTAATAATGATGGTAAAAAAAATGATGCGACAAAAGTAAGAATTACTTTTGTGTGTTTATTAGTCATTTTGACCCCTTTTCTTGCATCCCCGCAAGTGGATAATAATTTTTAAAAAAAAGAGGGTAATGACTTATTTGTCTGATACCCTCCGTATCAACTTTCATTATGATTAGTCGGTCTCCGGGCTTACGAGTGGACATTTCCTGCCTCAATTCCTTCCCACGAAATCATTTTTTTTAATGATAATTCGCAGTGGAAAATCATCTTCTAGCCGACGATTTTATTGAGGTTTGACTCGATTACCGTTGCGGGGGCAGCTTTAGATTTTTGTTCACACAATCACTAAATTCCCATGAATCGGAATATTTCAAATATAACGAAACACTAACCACAAAAGCACTTTATGATTGATTTTTGTGATTGTCAATAATCAATTTTATTTCGCTAATTCAGAGCATCGAGTTATAATTTTATTGATCGGATACAGTTATGAATAACCTTATAAAACCATCACCAGAACTCGAAATTGCTATAGAAGCATCAAAAGCAGCAGCAGAAGTAATCAAGAAATATTATCAGGGCAATTTTCAGGTTGAAATAAAGAGTGATCAGACTCCTGTTACTGAAGTTGATATTCAGGCAGAAAAAATAATCAAAGAAATTATTCTTAATGCTTACCCAGATCATGGTTTTTATGGAGAAGAAACAAATCTCGAAAATCAAGATTCTGATTTTCTTTGGTTGGTTGATCCCATTGATGGGACGAAGGGATTTGTGAGAGGTTATCCATTCTTTTCCACTCAAATTGCTCTAATGCACAAGGATCAGATTATCTTAGGTGTCTCAAATGCACCAATTTTTGAAGAGATAATTTTTGCTGAACTTGGGAAAGGCTCCTGGATTGACAATCAAAGAACTAAGGTAAGCCAAACCAGTAAAATCGAATCATCCACTATCTCTACCGGCAATTTGAAGTCTTTGGCTCTCTCAGAAAAATGGTCTAATTTTGGAAAAATAGTTTCTCGCATAGACAGAATCAGAGGATACGGAGATTTTTATCATTATCATCTTCTGGCTACCGGAAAAATCGATGCAGTTATGGAGTCTGATGTAAATATTTTAGATATCGCTGCATTATCAATAATTATTGATGAGTCTGGTGGTGTATTTACAGATCTAAATGGAAAAAAACCTGATCTCAATATCACATCGACCTTGGCAGCAAATCCGATCTTGCATCCAAAAATAAAAAGTCATCTTGATGGCCACTCATAATTATAATTTGCCGAATGCTAAGTTTATTTAGCCATAAATAATGCTCGGTTGCCTTGTATTATTTTTTGCATTTTTATTCCGTATAAACTAGACAGGTTTTCTTCATTCATGACATCATCCGTTTCTCCCAAAATCCAACGCCCATCTCCATAAAGGAGTAGGCATTTATCAGCGTAACGGGAAATCAGATTAAGATCATGCATCGTTGCAATCACTAAATAATTTTTTTTAGTTAATTTTTTAAAAGTATCCAATACCTGATATTGATAAAGTGGATCAAGGTGATTGGTAGGCTCATCCAATAATAATATCTTTGCATTCTGATTCAGAACTTGCGCGATACTCAGACGTCTTTTTTCACCCCCAGATAAGCTATGGATATCTTGTTCTAACTTATCTTCAAGACTTACTTTGCAAAGAGAATCCAATGTCATCTCCATGTCTTTTTCTGTCTCACCACTGAAAGGTTTTTTATGAGGATGTCTACCAATACTGGCGGTATCATAGACGGTAGAGGGCAGAATATCTTCAGAATCCTGAGTCAGTAAAGATAATCGAATCGCTATTTCTCGCCTATTTAGATTTTTTAAATTATCCTGACCGAGAAAAATCTCACCTTTTTCAGGATCTCTTAAACCTGCGATTGTGTGTAATGTGAGAGATTTTCCTGTGCCATTTCTACCAAGAATGGCAATGAATTCATTATCTTTAAAAGAGGCAGTTAGATTTTGAACAAGGATCGTACCAGGTATCGCGATGTCTAATTGTTCTAGAGAAATCAATGATGAATTTTTCATGAAAATTAAAACTTATTCTTTTTTAACCAGATACCCATTTATGGTTGCAATCTAGTACCAATCCATTTTGACACTGAAAATGAATCGTCTTTATTTATTTCCAATTTTCTTGTCCATCGAGCTCTATCATGAACACGATTTTCGCCGTCCATCCATAGTTCGATCTCATGTGCCCAGACACGAATGCCACCCCAGTGAGGAGGACGTGGAATTTCTTTTTCATTTTGTATCCCAGGACTGTCGTATTCATTAAGTTTATCTTTCATTTGTCTAATTAAATCATTCCTTGATTGAATTGTTTGACTCTGATTGCTCCCCCATGCACTAATCTGACTCCCTCTATTTCTGGAAGCAAAATATTTGTCACTTTCTGATGACGGCGAATAGATTGCTTTGCCTTTAATTCGAATTTGACGGCCAATATTGTCCCAATGAAAAACTAATGAAACCTCTGAATTCTCTCTAATTTCTTTTCCTTTTCTAGAGTTGTAGTTTGTGAAAAATACAATGTAACCTGGATCAGCTACAAAGTATTTGCACAATACAATCCTTGAAGACGGAGTGTTTTTATTGTCCACAGTCGATAAGGTCATCGCATTGGGATTTGGTTGCCATTTCTTTTCACAGGTTTTATCAAACCAATCTTTTGCAAGGTGCATTGGTTTATCAGGGAGAGTCTCCGGCAATAAATTCCTCTCGTCAAAAGTGCTCATGATCTTAAAATGCTAAGACGTTAGTATTGAACTACTGAACGAATGCTTTTTCCCTCATGCATCAAATGAAATGCCTCGTTAATGTCCTCTAATGGCATAGTATGGGTGATCATGTCATCAATATTAATCTTTCCGTCCATATACCAATCTACAATGGTCGGTACATCTGTCCTTCCTCTGGCTCCTCCAAAAGCAGATCCTCTCCAAACTCTTCCTGTAACCAGCTGAAATGGTCTTGTTGATATTTCTTGTCCCGCTCCAGCAACCCCAATAATTACTGATTCTCCCCAGCCCTTATGACAACACTCAAGTGCTTGTCTCATTGTATCGACATTACCAATACACTCGAATGAATAGTCTGCACCACCTTTAGTAATATCAACAATGGCCTCTACAACATTTTCAATTTTCTTTGGATTTATAAAATCTGTCATACCAAATTTCTCAGCCAGTGCCACTTTTTCTTCATTAATGTCAACACCAACTATCTTATAGGCGCCAGCCATATTCGCGCCTTGAATGACATTGAGGCCAATACCACCCAAGCCAAAGACCACTACATTTGATCCCGGTTCTACTTTGGCATCAAAGAAAACTGCACCTATTCCTGTTGTAACACCGCATCCTATATAACATATTTTATCGAAGGGGGCGTCTTCTCTTACTTTCGCGAGTGCGATCTCAGGCATGACGGTGTACTCAGAAAAAGTCGAGCAACCCATGTAGTGATATACCGGCTTGCCTTTGAATGAAAATCTTGAGGTGCCATCAGGCATCAAACCTTGTCCTTGTGTTTCTCTTATTGCTTGGCACAAATTTGTTTTCGGGTTTAAACAAAAGTTGCACTCTCTACACTCTGGTGTATACAAGGGTATGACATGATCATCTGGCTTGACTGAAGTCACATTTTTTCCTACTTCCACAACAATACCAGCTCCTTCATGGCCTAGCACTGACGGAAATATTCCTTCTGGATCCTCGCCAGAAAGAGTGAATGCATCTGTATGGCAAACGCCAGTAGCAATGATTTTAACTAATACTTCACCTTCCTTTGGTCCATCAAGATCAAGCTCTTCAATTTCCAGAGGTTTTCCAGCTTCCCAAGCTACAGCAGCACGTGTTTTCATTAATCGTATTCCTTTTTCTTTTAGTTATTTTTATATTCTCATAAATTCTGGAACAATTTCTTATTATATTTTAATAAATCTTGCTTTATGATTCTACGTGAGAACAATGTACAAAAATAATTTTAGTGGATAAGGGCATATTATGGAGCTCAATGATTTAAGAGAGAAGCTTACTTCACTCGATAAAGAACTGATAAGAATAATCAGTGAACGACAAAGCATCGTTCATCAAATTGGTGAATATAAACTACAAGTTGGCCGAGCAACCCGCGATTTCGAGAGAGAAAGCGCGGTTATAAATTATGTCAGACAAGAGGCAATTGAAACTGGTATTGAACCCGATATCGCAGAAGAAATAATTACTGTCTTGATTCGTTCATCGCTCACTAAACAAGAAAAGGATCGTGTTGAAGCAGAAGGAAAAGGAAATGGAAGATCCGTTCTGGTAATCGGTGGCGCTGGAAGGATGGGCAGATGGTTTGTAGATTTTTTTAACTCTCAGGGTTTCGAGACATTTGTAGCAGATAAGAATATTCAAAATGACACGCATTCATATTCAGATTGGCGGGAAGCAGGAATTGATTTTGATGTGATAATTGTTGCTACACCTATTGAAGTATCAGCAGGGATCTTGTCAGAATTATCTGAAAAAAAACCATCTGGGCTTATATTTGACATTGGTTCATTGAAGACTCCGCTAAGGGATGGGTTAAATGCTCTGAAAGATTCAGATTGCATGATTACGTCATTACATCCAATGTTCGGACCAGAGACAGAGCTACTGTCGGGCCGGCATCTGATATTTGTTGACGTTGGCAATAAAGAAGCAACCGATAAAGCCAAAGAATTGTTTGAATCAACCATGGTAAAAAAACTCGATATGAACATAGATGATCATGATCGACTAATTGCATACGTCCTTGGCTTATCTCATGCATTGAATATTGTTTTTTTTACTGCTTTATCGGGTAGCGGCGAAGCTGCTCCTAAGTTGGCTAAACTCTCATCGACAACATTTGATGCGCAATTACTGGTTTCTGAAGCAGTGGCGTCTGATAGTCCTGAGCTTTATTTTGAGATCCAAAAACTTAATGAATACGGTATTGAGCCTTTAGACGCATTATGCGCCTCTGCAACCATGTTGCGTGAAATTGTAATGAATGATGACCAAAAAAGTTTTGTTGAATTAATGGAAAAAGGAAAAAAATACCTAGACAGTCGCTCTTAACGCAACTGCCCCCTAGCCAGGCTCTTTCTCATCAGCAAGATAAAAAGAGGGACACCAATCAATGCCGTAAGCGCACCAACAGGAAGCTGTCTTGGTGCTAAGACCGTTCTCGCGATTGTATCGGATATTACCAATAATACCCCGCCGAGAAGAGCAGAAGCTGGAATAACATATTTGTGCTTACTTCCAATTAAAAGTCTAACAGTATGCGGAACAACAAGCCCCACAAAACCAATTACACCAACTGCTGTAACAGACAGTGCAGTGGCAAGCGCTGTAATTGAAAAAATTAATAACCTAAAAAAATGCACATCAATTCCAACGATTGATGCCTGAATCTCACCTCTCGACAAAATATCAAAATACCTGGATAAAAAAATCGTTGAGATGGTAATTGTAATTAGCAGATAAATCAGATGTTCCGGATAATAGGCAAAACTTAGATCTCCCATCATCCAAAACAGCATCCCTCTTACTGTTTGCTCTGAACTCAAAGCCAGGATTAAAGTGGTGATGGCGCTGAAGCCAGATGCCAATACCACGCCTGTTAGCAGCAAGCGAGTTGGGCCCCAATCAGCACTCCTGCTTGCAATTCCGAATACAAGCAATGTGGCCAATAAAGATCCACTGAACGCGGATACATCTATCCAAATTGAACCCAAACCAAAACTCATTGCCAAAAGAGCTGCAACTGCTGCCCCACCAGAACTTCCAAGAATGTATGGTTCTGCCAGGGGATTTCTCAACAACACTTGCATCAATACACCAGAGACCGCCAATAATCCACCCACTGCAAAAGCCGTAAAAACTCGAGGAAGTCTCAGTTCAAATATTACATTGCTGTATTCATTATGAATATCAGTTGCAAATATTATCCACAACTCACTCAGACCAATATCAGCACTTCCCGACGAAATGCCTATAAAGATGGAGATAAGCGATAGAATAAACAAGCTTAAAATAATTATTCTATTTTTTTTCATTGCATTATTTTGAAAATATATAACTCATAGCATAAAGTTTGTTCATGAATTGTAAAAGAATATACATAAAAATCTTTAAATTAATTTTGTTATATTGAATCTATGGACACTGAAAACATTGACTCAAATGGATTCAGAGAGAATGTTGGTATTGTTCTCTTTAACTCAGAAAATAAGCTTTTACTTGCAAGCAGAATTGGAAAAAAGGGCTGGCAATTTCCTCAAGGCGGCATTCATATTTCTGAGAGTCCAGAGAAGGCCATGTACCGCGAGCTTTACGAGGAGATTGGTCTCGAAGAAAGCGATGTAGTCATAATAGACAAAACGAAAGAGTGGCTAAAATATCGATTACCGGATCAATATATCCGAAAAGATTCAAAAATATATTGTATTGGGCAAAAGCAAATATGGTTCTTGCTAAGGTTAAATTGCGATGAGGCTAAAATATCTCTTCAAAAGAGTGACAATCCTGAATTCGAATATTATCAGTGGGTGCCATATTGGAAACCTGTGAGTAAAGTTATTTTTTTTAAGAGACAGGTTTATAATGCAGTACTGGCTGAATTCGGCAGATCAATTTTCAAGGATAAAATACCGGACAGACCAAAATGGTGGCCAGGGCACTGGAAAAAAGATTGTGAGAGAGACCCGCAAAAAACTAATAATTAATATAAACTGAAAACAAGAAATATCGTTAAAGATTTTTTGCAAATTTTTCAACTTTGGACCAATCAGTAAATTCGAAGGTCTTACTGGTATCCGTTGGCCCATTTGTCATCCACATAATAAATTTAATTATACTTCGGTCGAATAGATTGTATTTTGGGTATTCTATTTTACCGGCAAAAACATCAATTATTTTTGGTTTCCAAGACGTTTTAAGTAAAAATTTTTCTATGTATGGGTTTGTATCAGCACTATTTTTTTCTGCTTTTCGAGCTACAACATTGACAGAAAAGAATGCGTTCTTCTTGCTATGAATTATATTGATATTTTCATCAATATATTCAAAGAGCTCTTTCCTATACTTTCCATATCTTATGCTTGCTCCAATAATTATCATTTCATATTTATTTAATGAAATATTTTTTGTTTTGGGCAGGGAGATTATGTCGATATCCAGATCTTTTCTGAATGAGCGTATTCGCTCACAAATGTGCATTGTGTGCCCATCAACAGAAGAATGTATGATTAATATCTTTGTCATAAGAATCAAATTATAGTCAATAGAGATACATGGGTGTATACAGAAATATCTTTTTTTGTTTTTTATATTTCTACAAATTACTTATAATAGGCTAACAAGACTTTATTTGAGTAGTTTTTTATGGATCAGACAGAAATAAAAACAATTGGTGCAGAAGGTATTGATCCTTCAATCGTATTTACTGATTCTGCTGCCAAGAAAGTTTCTCAGCTTATCGAAGAAGAGAAAAATGATTCTCTAAAATTGAGAGTCTTTATCTCCGGCGGAGGTTGCTCGGGATTTCAGTATGGTTTTACTTTCGATGAAACAATTGAAACTGGAGACAGTCAAATTGAGAATTTGGGAGTAACGCTTTTGGTTGATCCGATGAGTGTGCAATACCTTATGGGAGCTGAAATAGATTATAAGGAAGATCTCCAGGGAGCTCAGTTTGTGATAAGAAATCCCAATGCCACCACAACATGCGGATGCGGTTCATCATTTTCAGTATGAGGCGCTAAGCTAGATATATTCCCCCAAGAATTACATCATCATTTGCCCCGGTTACTGATTTGATGTTTCCCGGTTCTCGACTTAGCGTTTTTTTTGCCAAAAAAGCAAAAGCAACAGCTTCCAAATAGTCAGCATCAATCCCGTGGTGATCTGACAGAGAGATGTTCTTGTCTTTCATTCTATCTTTTAAAATCTCAATTAAAATTTTGTTTTTCGCTCCACCGCCGCAAATTATTATCTCATCAGCACTGCTTGCGTATCTTTCAATGTGCAATGCGATTGATTCAACAGTCAGCATAAGAAGTGTTCTCATGATATCGACTGCTTGATATTCTTTCTTATTCAAGTATTTTTCTATCCAAGCGTGATCAAAATATTCAAAACCAGTACTCTTTGGTGGTTGCGATGAAAAGTATGGATCAGAAAGCATTGCTTCAATCAAATTTAGATCACACTTACCTTTTTTAGCCCATTCTCCATCTTTATCATAGTTTTGATTAAGGTGCTTTTTTATCCAGAGATCCATAAGTGTATTTCCAGGTCCTGTATCAAAACCTTTTATTTTGTTTGAATTATGATTCAAGATTGTGATGTTTGAGATGCCACCAATGTTTAGCACAACGCAATCAGATGTCTTGTTTTGAAATAAAAATTTGTGAAAAATTGGTGTGAGAGGCGCTCCCTCACCGCCATTAGCAATATCTCTTCTTCTAAAATCTGATACCGTTGTTATCTTTGTGGCATCGGCAATTAAATTTGGGTCACCTATCTGGAGGGAGAATGGGTACTTGCCTCTTGGCTGATGACGAATTGTTTGACCATGACTTCCAATAGCTTGTATCTGGCTTGATTTGATCCCCGATTCTTTAATTGTGGATAGAGCTACAGCACCAAAAAATTTACCTACCTTATGATCAAGCCTCGCAAAATCATCAAGATTAATACTTTTTTTATTATCTCGAATAAAAAGCAATTCATGTTTTAACTCATCGTCATATGGCTCATTATATATTGATATGACATTGATGCTCTTTTCATTTATTTCAACAACAGCAGCATCAACACCATCCATGCTGGTCCCAGACATCAGGCCCATGTAATAATTATTTTTCTTGGGCTCTATCAATTATTTTGCGCAACGGATAATGATTGAGATTGTTTATACACAAATAATTCGTTCATGACTGATGTTGCTTTTATGAGAAAATCATTCAAATATTTATCTTGAATTGGTTTAGCTTGTGGCAATTCAACTGTTCTAGGATTTTTGTGTACTCCATTTACTCTATATTCATAGTGCAAATGTGGAGCAGTTGCTAAACCAGAGCTTCCAACATAACCAATAACCTGATTTTGACGAACTCTATCACCAAGTTTGAAGGCAGAATTAAAATCGGACATGTGAGCATAAAGAGTTGTTATATTGCTTCCATGTTGAAGTATGATCACATTTCCATAACCACTTTTTACACCCTGAAAAATAATTTTACCATCACCTGAAGCCCTGATCTTGGTTCCTCTTGGTGCAGCATAATCCACTCCGCGATGGGCGCGAATTGTATTTAGAATCGGATGTTTTCTATTCGGATTAAAGTTCGAACTTACCCTGGTAAAATCAACCGGAGCCCTTATAAATGCCTTACTCATATTATTGCCATTCGGAGTGAAGTAATTTGAAACGCCATTTTCATTGGTGTAACGAATGGCTTCAAATTTTTTTCCATTATTGTTGAATTCGAGTGCGATTATCTCGCCATCGGTAACATACCTGCCGTCTTGCCATATTTCTTCATAGAGGACAAAAAAATCATCATCGAGCCTGATGTCATAGACAAAATCGATATCCCAAGCAAGTATACTTGCAAGATTCATTATGAGTTTATCGGTCAATCCATTTTCAATTGCTGCTTCAAATAGAGAGGTTTTGATTTTTCCATACCCAAATTTTTTTCTTTTTTCGATCTCTTTATCAACCAGTGATGAAACATATCCATCATCTTCTTTGCTTATATGTAATGCTTTACTTAAATTAAGATTTTTCGTTAGTGTGTCAATGTCACCATTCATGTGCTCTATTGAGAATCTATCTCCTGGACGGAGATATTTGAGATATTGTTTTGAATTTTCAAGGCTCATAATTTGAAATAGATCAGCAACGTTCAAATTGTTCTCGATGAAAAGATTCTCTAGCGTATCTCCAGATTTAATTATTAAATCAATCTTTTTATTATTTGAGATTGCTTCTGAATCAGGAGTCAAAATAGGCGGT
>Ga0208130_1000844_pt1 | contig 15422 bp, 14 predicted proteins | sample ETNtaG_31_FD_185771 | JGI IMG/M metagenome (GOLD analysis project Ga0208130, IMG submission 185771) | Marine microbial and viral communities from oxygen minimum zone, Eastern Pacific Ocean - ETNP201310SV78 (SPAdes) (version 2) | ecosystem: Environmental > Aquatic > Marine > Oceanic ...
CAAATTGATTGAACATATCAGCAATAATGAGCCAGATTCTGCGCTTTCAATTATTGATTCTATGAAAAAGAATGATAGAAATTCAGTCCCATTGTTAATCTGGATTTTAGCTAGAGACATAAATGCCATAAAGTTCGTTAAAGAAGGAAGAAATTTAAAGTCATTGGGCATATGGGATAACCAAGTCCATATGTATAAGAGAATATCTGATAGAACCTCAAAGGAATGTATTGATAAATCAATTAGCTCATTAGATGGCATTGATAAATGTTTTAAAGGAGTTTTAAACGGCGATCCGTGGAATGGAATAAAAAATATTATTCTTGAATTGTCTACTTAGCTAAATAAAGATTTGATCCAATTCCAAAGTATTGCAATTAGTCTTTGGAAAAAACCTAACTCCTCTACTGAATCTAAATAAATAAGGTCTGTTTCAACTATTACATTATTCTCATCATCAATTACTTTAAGTGTCCCGGCTTTGTCGTAAGCATTTATAGGTGCCAGGATTTGTGAGCCTGCAGATACTTCAAAACTTAAATTATCTCTCTTATTTTTTTGCAAAGTAAGAATGATGTCTTCTTTAAGGCCTATTGAAACAAAATCGCTAACACCAGCAACAACTCTTAAATCTTTAATGGGTTCGGATTCTGAGAATAGTTTTTCTGTTACAAAATATCTAAAGCCATAATCCATAAGTGCTGAAACATCATTAAACCTTTTATCGTTTTCACTTCCAAGAACAACCGCAACCAATCTCATATCTCCTCTTATAGCTGAACCTACTAGACAGTAACCAGCTTGTGAGTGGTAACCAGTTTTTGCACCATCAAAAATATCACTTCTCCATAACAATCTATTTCTGTTTGGCTGTTTAATACCAGCATATGTATATGATTTTTCTGAATATAGTTTGTAGTGCTCTGGAAACTCGTTAATTAATGCGCTGGTTAGTAAAGCAAGGTCATAAGCAGATGTTACATTTAGTGGATCTGGCAAACCTGTAGCATTGTTGAAAGAAGTGTTCTCCATTCCTAATTCAGTAGCATAGCCATTCATTAAATACGCAAAATTTTCTTCGCTACCCGCGACATGTTCTGCTAAAGCAACACTTGCATCATTACCGGACTGAATGATCATTCCTTTAATTAATTCTGACACTGGAACCTTTTTGCCCTCGCGTATAAACATTCTAGATCCTTCAGTCTTCCACGCCTTAATAGAAATTTTTGGCGCATCATCAAGGCTTATAAAATCTTCCTTGATATAATCAGCCACAACATAGCTGGTCATTAACTTAGTTAGGCTGGCTGGCTGAACTGGCTCATCTGCATTAAAGCTAACCAAGATCTTTTTGGTTGTAGGCTCATATAATACATAGCTGCCTACTCCTAAATCTGGTGGGTTTGGTATTGCCGCTGAAACATAAAAAGTCAGAGCTAAAAGTAAATTTATTTTTAATTTATTCATCAAATCTCTTTGAAATTTCTAATGCAAGCTGGTGAACTGCTAATGCATACTTACTACTTCGATTATATTTAGTTATTACTCGGAAATTGTCAAACCCTAAATATAATTTAGTCTTACCTTGTTCATAAACGAGCAATGGTGAAATTGTTTCAGCAATATTTTTATCAATCTCAAAACCCTGATCGATTAGATCATTTGCTGAAATCTTTGTTCTGAAGTTATTAAGATTAAAGGGTAATTCTAAAGCAGATATATCCTCATCCTCTAGATCTTGATATTTCTGGCTTACTTTTACTTCCAATACTGCGGTAGAGCTTTTTTGCCAACCATTTTCTCTTAAATAATTTGCAACACTTGCTATGCCATCGTTACGTGAATTATACATATCCACTATGCCATCATTATCATAATCAACACCATAAGCGTTGTAACTTGAAGGTATAAATTGTCCTAGACCTAAAGCGCCGGACCAAGAACTTTTAATTGATTTTGGATCAAGATTATATTTTTTTGAGAGTATAAATAACTCAATCAATTGTTTTTGCCAATAAGTGCTCTTAGGGTCAAAAGCTCTTGTAAAAATTGTATCTAATGGATTGTATGTTCCTAAATAATTACCGTAGTTCGTCTCACAGCCAATAATTGAAGCAATGTAATACTTTGAGACTCCAAAATCTTTCTCTACAGAATCAAGTATTTCAAAGTGTTCTTTAACAAACTTGACTCCATTATTAATCCTTGAGGATGTTAGGTATCTATTTCTATATCTATTCCAAGTTGCCTTCACCTCAGGCTGATTCTGTCTTGCTGTTTCTGCTTTTTTTGATGGTACAGCTTGAGCCAAATAGTTTTTGATCTCATTTTCATTGAGCTCTGAAGTTTCTACTGCAAACTCAATAAATGCTTTTACATCTTCTCTTTCTAGAACATCAGAGTTTAGATTAAAAGCAAGTAAGAGAAATATTAATAAACGCATCATCTTAGAAAACCTCTAGAAGTAAATATTAATCCAAGCATTATTGAAAAGCATAACAAAGAAGAACCACCCTTTGTAAAAAAAGGTAACGGTAACCCAACCACTGGTATCATTCCGCTAACCATTAATATATTTAGTAGAAAACTAAAACCTATAACTAAAGTGCAATATGTGCCTATGTAATAAGGTGATAAATCACTGGTCAGTCTTTTTTCAGTCATTGATAAAAGTGTCGTTAAACCAATAAAACAGGCAAGCATTATCAAGATTAACAGGACACCTATGAATCCAAACTGTTCGGCATATATAGAAAATATGAAATCTGTATCTGCTTCTGGTAAAAAATTAAATTCATTTTGTTTACTGTTTAAAAAACCTTCACCTGCCAGACCTCCAGAACCAATACTTATCTCTGATTGCAATATATTCCATTTTTCAGAAAGGTTTTGATCTGAAGAAAACCAGCTTGTTATTCTTCCTTTTTGATAAGAGGTAAGACCAAAGCTGTAGATAATAGGTGATAAAAGCACTGCAAAAACAGCCATTCCTATGAAATAAATACGATTTACTCCACAGATAAAAAGAAACATTAAGCCCATTAGAATATAGACCAGACCTGTGCCTAAATCAGGCTGTATTATTATGGGCAAAGCAGATAAAAATAGAACTGCTAATAAAAATAAAGTTCTAAATCTAGTGAATTGAAAGCTGTAGAACCTTAAATACTGAATAACAAATAAAGCAAAGGTAATTTTCATAAATTCTGATGGCTGTAGACTTAGGAAACCAAAATCCAACCAACGTTTAGAACCATTAATTTCATTTCCAAATATTTCAACACTTAGTACCAAAAGTATATTTCCTATAAATAGGATCCAGCCGAAAGAAAGAATCCTGTTGAGGTTAATCTGATTGAAAATTAGTGCTACAGCTAAGATGACAATGATATTAATCAATAAAAAACGTAGAAAATAATTAACATCTATTGAAGTTACTGAATAGATAGTCAATGAGCCCATTAGGATAATTGCCACTAGTGAAAAAAGAATTATTGTGTTCCTTAGGTTAAATATCATCCAACAATTCCTCTAAAACTTTTTTTGCTATTGGTCCTGCAACCCTTCCACCACTTTCTCCATTCTCAACAATTACTGCAATAGAATATCTAGGTTTATCGTATGGTGCATATCCTATAAAAATTGCATGGTCCCTGAGTAATTCATTGCTTCGCACATCATCGTATTCCTCTCTAGAATTTATATCTACAACTTGGGCAGTTCCACTTTTACCTGCAAGCATTAAATCTCCAGCATTGATCCTATAACCAGTACCATTTGGTGAATAAATTACATCTATTAATGAGTCGTTAAGCTTACTCCAATCATCCTCGGTTAAATTTTCAGCTAGATTTAAAGTATTGCTTTTTTTTGTAACCATAAATGGCAGTTGATAATTTCCTTTATTAGCCAAGATTCCTGAAATTAGAGATAAGTGCAATGGGGTTGTAAGCATATATCCTTGCCCTACTCCTAAATTAATGAAATCTCCTTTATAAAGCTCCTTACCAAAGTTTTTATATTTCCAGTTGTCATCGATTAGTGGGCTAAACTGGTGTGGATAGCAATCTTCACAAAGCTTTGAACCGAAACTTGAGGATTTTAGGAACTCAACAAATAAATCTTTCTCATACCTAATAGAAAGATTCATAAAAAATGGGTTTGAACTCTCAACTAAGGCTTTTTTTAAATCGGTTAATCCATGACCTCCTTCACGCCAAGCATTAAAAACTCTTTCCTCTTCCTCAAATCTAAAAAAGCCATCATCAAAAATTGTCTCATCCCAATCTGTATATCCATTATTTAAAGCAAACACTGTTAAAAGTGGCTTTATAGTTGAAGCGGGAGGATATAAGCCCATAAAAGCTCTATTGAAGAGTGGTCGAGATGGATCATTTAAGAGATCTTGATATTGTGCAGAAGAAATGTCTCTTAAATCATTCGCACTAATAGATGGTGTGCTGATAGCAACAGGAATACTAAAATCATTAAGATCAATAACCACTACTGATCCTCTCCTCTCATCCATAAGCTCATAAGCAAGTTTTTGGGCTTGGTAATCGATGGAAATAAATAATTCTTCGCCTTCTTGAAATGGAGATACGTCAGTAGTTACTCTTCTGTCTCCTCTAGCATTTCTCTGAAAATACTTTTTTCCATGCTCGCCTTGCAATTGTTTCTCATAGACGCGTTCTATGCCTGACTTTCCAACTTTCCTCCACAATTTAGCATCATAATTTTCTATTCTCGGTGAAAAATATGTGGTGTCTGTAGAATTTATATACCCCATATGTCCAAGCACATGAAAGATGGAAGGATGCGCGTTATATTCTCTTTCATATCCCTCAATCACTGAAAAGCCTCTTAAATCCGAACCTCTAACAAGGTATTTAGCAAGATCTTCTTGGGCAATTTTTTCTAAAATTATTTCGGACCTTCTGTATCGTAATGAGTTTGATACCTTTTCTTTCAGATCAATTAAATTTATCTTTTCAGGAAATAGCTCTGATAGAATCTTAATGGATTCTTCACTAGGCTTTTGTTCAATATCAATAGCTAACGAAAAAATTTTTCTATCTTCAGCTAGTACAACTCCATCACGCGAGAGTATTCTGCCTCTTTTAGGATAAATATACTCAAATGCATTTATGTTTTGCTCTCTAAGTTCTTTTAAATCTTCACCCTGGATAATTTGTAGATAAAAAAATCTTCCTAATACCAGAACTAATATGGATAAAAACAATATGAGTAATAAATTTGTTCTAAACCTATAAGTTTGTATCTTACTCTCTTTCAATTTTGGTGATATGGATGATTGTTAAATATGCAATATGCTCTATAAATCTGTTCAAGCAACATTACTCGAAATACTTCATGTGAAAATTCCATATCTGAGAATGAAACTATTTTTGAAGCACGCTTTTTAATTTCTTCAGACAAACCAAAAGCACCACCAATAACTAGAAAGGTTTTTTCGTTAGATTTGTATAACTTTTTTGAAAATTCTTCTGATGTCATTTTTTGCCCTATCTTGTCAAAACAAATAAAACTGTTTTTGCCAATTTTTTCTATTAATGCTTTGCTTTCATAAGCAATTTGCTGGTTCTTTGAGTCAAATTTTTTTTTAACCTGGATACTAGAAACATTAATATCCATATTGTTGGTTAGCTTCTTCAAGAAGTGCTCTTCAAAGCTATCAGCATTCTTTGTTTTATTTTGCTGCACATACAATAGGGAAATTCTCATCTGGACTTTCTATCCCACAAAGACTCCAAATCGTAATGCTCTCTAGAATCTTCAGACATTATATTAATTATTACATCGCCAGCATCTATCAAGATCCAATCCTTGGCCTCAGCACCTTCGGTTCCAAGTATTTGAACTTTTTTATTTTTAAGATTTTCAATCACCTTATCTGCAATAGACTGAATATGTCTTCCAGAAGTTCCTGAAGCTACTAAAATAAATGATGTAAAAGAAGAAATTTTTTCTACCTCAAATGAACAAATATCTATAGCCTTTAATTCATCTAGAGAATCTTTACATGTTTTTACTATTTCTTTTGAGGACTTTAAATTAGGTGCCATTTATTGAAATTATAATCATTTAATTAGCTTATCGATAATAAGCTGCTGAAAACCTTGAAAATTTCTGTTTCCACACATAAGAATTGTCTTTTTTTCATTGTCTTTTGAACAAATAGTTTCTAAGTCTTGCAGATCAAGTTCTTTAGCAATACCAGTGAATTTTTTTTGCTGCTCTAAACTTGCATTAATGGTATAGGCTGCATTTCCTGAAAGTATTTCAATTAATCGATCATCATGAATACCTTTTCTCATTGAATTTGATCCGAGTTCAATTATTAGTTCTAAGTTTGAATTTTCTTTTTTGGCCATAGCTAGTGTTTCTTCTATTGCAGTAGGATGATGAGCAAAATCGTCTATAACTTTAAAATCTGGGCTTTCATATATTGTCTCAAACCTTCTTTTTACACCTCCATAATGATCAAGTGATGCCAATACTTGCTCGGTGGCAAGCCTGCCTTCAAGTGCTTTACAAGCAAGCTGTTTGTTCTCTTCTGAAATATCTAAAGATTCCAGTTCAAAGAATTCAATCTTTGCATTTACATTGAGCTTCGATAACGAATTTTTGAATGATTCTCTTACTTTATTTGAATTTACTAAAATTTTAGATTCCTTTGGCATGCTTTCTATTAGATCTAAAAAGTTTTTCTCAATCATTTCGATATTTTCATAAATATCTGCATGATCAAACTCAATATTATTTATTAATAGAATGCTTGGATTGTAATGAAAAAATTTTGGTTTTTTATCGAAATAACAAGTGTCATATTCATCTGCTTCGATTACAAAGAGCTCAGAAGATGATATGTTCCATGATTTTTTTAAAGTCTTAGGAATCCCAGCTATTAAATAGTTTGCATTAATATCATTTTCTAATAGCGCATGAGAAATCATAGAGGTAACTGTGGTTTTTCCATGTGTTCCTGAAACAGCTATAACAGTTTTCTTTGAGAGTACGTTGTCATGTAGCCATTTAGGTCCTGAAGTAATATTTTTATTACTATCGAGTATTTTCTGAAGTAATTTATTTTCTTTGGAGATGGCATTACCAATAATATATAAATCTGCCTCTTCAAAATTGCTCTCTTCATACCCTTCTGAGAAATTTATTCCTAGAGACTTAAGCTCATCAGACATTGGAGGATAGACCTTATTATCGCAGCCTAAAACTTCATGATCTAATTCACGTGCAATTTGAGCAAGATTGCCCATAAAGGTTCCAGATATTCCAAGAAAAAATATTTTCATGCTTTTAGTTGTATTAAATGGAGTATATGATAACTGTGATGAAAAATGCATTCTATGCGCAATCAGGTGGTGTTACTTCAGTAATAAATTGTTCTGCATACGGTCTTATATCAAAATTTAAAAAAGATTTTTCTACTGCAAATATCTATGCTTCAAAAAATGGAATTGTTGGTCTTCTTGAAGATGAATTATATGACCTCAGCAAAACAAAGAAGCCTTTAGAAAATCTTCTTGAAATGCCTGGTGGTGCATTTGGTTCATGCAGGTTCAAACTGCCTGATTTAGACGACGAAAAATTCTACAACGATCTCTTTCAACGTCTAGATAAATTGTTTATAGGCTACTTTTTCTACAACGGTGGCAATGATTCTGCTGATACTTGTCTTAAAGTTGCTAAGGCTGCTGACAAATTTGGCTATGATCTAAAAGCGATAGCCGTACCTAAAACAATAGACAATGATCTTGCTGTAACAGATAACTGTCCTGGTTTTGGTTCAGTTGCAAAATATGTTGCAACTTCTGCCAAGGAAGCATCTTTAGATATTAGATCAATGTGTAAAACTTCTACTAAAGTTTTTGTGTTAGAAGTAATGGGCAGACATGCTGGTTGGATTGCAGCGTCTGGTGAGCTTGCGAATAATACCGATGATACATTTGTACATAAGATTCTATTGCCTGAACGTAAATTCAATAAAGAAAAATTTCTAACTGGAGTTGAAGCAGATGTCAGTAAACATGGATATTCGGTTATTGTTGCCTCTGAAGGACTAAAAGATCAAAACGGAGAGCTTTATGCTGCTACTAAAGAAACAGATTCATTTGGCCATAGCCAACTTGGTGGACTAGCTCCTAAAATTGCTTCCCTAATTACGGATGAACTGGGCTTTAAAAATCATTGGTCAGTTGCAGACTACCTCCAGAGAAGTGCTAGACATATCTCTTCATCAACAGATATTGAGCAAGCAATTGCTGTAGGCAAGGCTGCTGTGTCACTTGCAGCTGAAGGCAAGTCAGGAGTAATGCCAGTAATTAAAAGATTAAGCAACAAACCATATAGATGGGAAATATCTACAGGGGATCTTAAAGATATAGCAAACGAGGAAAAAGTACTTCCTGAAAACTTTATATCAGAAGATGGATTTAGAATTACAGAAGATGGTCAAGATTATCTCAGACCCTTAATTTCTGGGGAGAGCTTCCCAAAATTCGCAGATGGTGTTCCTATTTACGAAAATATAGACCTTCACTTACGAGAAATTTAGTTTATTAACTTTCTTTTTTAGCAAAGATATCAGCCTCTCTTTATCTTCTTCATTAAGAAAAGAACCAATTTCTATTTTTTGATCACCACTAGTTATAAAAAGTCTTTTTTTGGTTTTATGATCGACTACAGAAAATTTACTTAAGAATCTGTCTAAAGTAATTTGTTTGTTTCCTTTTTTAAGTTTGACATACAGTTTATCAAGATGAATTTTCTCTGACTGATTTAACCAATCTCGATTTACCTTCAGCACTGAAATTAAAACAATAATTTCAAGCCCAGCAAAAGGCAAAATCATAGTAGCACCTAAAATAAAGAAACCTATTGCGAAAGTAAGACAAAGAATAGAGAGGAATCCAAAAAAAATAAAATTTTCATTAATTGATGAAGATTTATTAGGTCTCAGAGTCAAAGATAGATAGTCCTTGTTTGTTTTTTTTACGATCATAAATATAGGTATTATTTAGTGTCTAATTAGTCATATAAAAGATTTACATTGTTTAAATGGCACTAATATTGCAGAATACTGTCTAATTTAAAAGAATGAAAAACTATATCAAATTTTTACTACTAGCCTTGTCTTTTGAGATGTTCTCAAATGATTTGCTCAGCATATATAAGGAAGCTTTAGAAAAAGATCCTGAGTTTAATTCAAAGAAAGCTGACCTAGCTATTTCAAAAGAATTTTTAAATCAATCACGATCAGGCCTATTACCACAAGTAAGAGTAACTGGTGGAACAAATTGGAATGAGTACTACCAAGATAGAGAGCTACAAAATGATTACAACACTTTTTCTTATGGTTTAAATGTAAGCCAACCACTTTTTAGATTAGATAAGTGGTTTGCCAATAAACAGGCCAAGGAAAATGTAGAGGCTGCTGAAGCACAATTTGCATACCAACAACAGAACCTAATTATTAGGGTGACTGGAGCATATTTTAAAGTTCTATCTGCTAAAGCAAATTTAGAAGCAAAGATTGCTACAGAAAAAGCATTACAGAATCAATATGATGCGGTATCGGAGAGATTTAATACCGGTTCAGTTTCCAGAATTGATCTTGCTGATGCAAAAGCTGCATTAAATAGAGCTGAGTCCGATAGAGTCCAAGCAGAAGGCAATGTTGACATAAGTTTTGAAGAATTGAATTCTATTGTTGGAAGACAAGTTAAGCTTATTACACCTCTAGATACAACTTTAGATTTCAAAGCTCCTCGCACAGATATAAATAATGAAGTTTCAAAAAGTCTCAGTGGTAATTACTTAATCATAGAGGCTAAAAATAGACTTGAAGCAGCAGATGCTAATACCAAATCTAAGACTTCAAACTACCTGCCAAAAATAGATTTAAGTGCAAATGCTAATAGAAGAACATCAAAACAATATACATTTGATGGGGTAGATTCATCTGTTGATCTTCCTTTCACCATTCCAACAGAGACAGAGAATAGAATATATTCCATTCAATTCTCAATGCCGCTTTTCACGTCTGGACTGAATAATTCACAAAGGAGACAAGCTTTATTGCAAGAAGTTAAATCAGAAGAGCAATTAATATTAATAGAAAGAAGTATTGTCCAACAAGTAAGGTCGCTGCATACCGCACTAAGAACTTCAGAGCTTAATATTTCTTCTCTAAAATCAGCTGTTGAAAGCTCCAAAGACGCACTTGAAGCTACAAGAGTTGGATATGAATTAAATTCAAGAAATCTTATTGATCTGCTTCAAGCAGAAAGAAATTATTCTGAATCAATTAATAATCTCTCACAAGCTAGCTACGCTTTTATAGTTACTTCCCTTCAGTACAAGCAAGCAATCGGCAATCTTGTACCTGGTGATGTCGTTGAGCTGAATAAGCAATTTAAATAAGTGCCAGAACTACCTGAAGTTGAAACAACCAAAAGAGGTATAGAGCCATACCTTGAAAATCAGTCGATTGTTAATGTTCTTGTTAGACAAAAATCATTAAGAATTCCTTTCAATGACAATCTGAAGAAACATATTACTAACGTAAAAATTAAGAATATTAAGAGAAGGGCAAAATATATAGTCATTAACTTTGTGAACGACTATTCAATGGTGATACACCTAGGAATGACAGGCAATCTTAGGGCATCTCAACAGGAAAAGTTTCTTAAACATGATCATATAGTTTTTTCTTTAGAATCTGGAAATAGTCTAATTTATAACGATGTAAGAAGATTTGGATTGATACAAATTTATAAAACTAAGGATAGCTTCTACCTTCTAGATAATAATGGTCCAGATCCTTTTGAAAAGAAAGCAGATGCAGATTATCTTTTTAATAGAATTAAAAATTCTTCTGCATCCATAAAATCAATTCTTCTTAACCACAAGATTATTTCGGGAATTGGAAATATATATGCATCTGAGATACTTTTTAGTACAAATATCTCCCCTTTAAGAATGGGTAAAGATATTAGTTATGAAGATTGCAAAAAAATCTTACAACAAAGCAAACTTATTTTAACCAAAGCTATAAAAGCTGGGGGCACTACCTTAAATGATTACTTTAATGCTGAGTCAAAACCAGGTTATTTTAAGATTCAATTAAATGTATACGGAAAAGAAGGAGAAAAGTGTCCAAGCTGTGAATCAAAAATTTCTAAAATTACACAGAGCAATAGAAGCACTTATTTTTGTAAAGAAAGTCAGAATTAATTGTTAAATTTCTCTTCTAAAGACTTTGTAATGTCAGGGTGAACAAATTTTGAAATATCGCCACCATAACTAGCCAATTCTTTAACCATACTTGAAGAAATGAATGTTAGCCTTTCATCGGGCGTGAAAAAAACACTTTCAACTTCTGAATTTTGTGAACGATTAATGCTGGCGATTTGAAATTCGTACTCAAAATCTGAAACCGCCCTGAGGCCTCTGATAATTGCCTGTGCATTTAGCTCAGCAGCCAATTCAACTGTTAGTTTTGAGTCAAGACCAATACAAGAAATTTTTTCTTGATCATGAAAAAGACCATTAATCATTGCAACTCTCTCATCTAATGAAAATAAATACTGCTTATCAGAATTCTTCACCACAGCTATCACAACTTTATCAAAGATTTTTAAAGCTCTTTGCAATATATCATTGTGTCCATTTGTAAATGGATCAAAGGATCCAGGGTAAATGCCTATTTTCATATAATTAAAAGTACACAATTTTAATCATTTAGCATACAAATTCATGTAAAGATTTATGCCTTTATTGATTTGATTAACATTGAAAATTCTTTGTTCATATCTAGAATAAAAGATAGACGTAATTTCTTAAGCAAGGTAAAAAATGAACGATGAAACAAAATGTCCGGTTATTCACGGATCAAATACTAAAACCGCAGGAAGCCACTCAAATGTTAACTGGTGGCCACAACAATTAAATCTTAATATTCTGCATCAGCATGATACTAAGACTAATCCAATGGATGATGACTTTGACTACTCAGAAGAGTTTAACAAGATCGATTATAAGGCACTAAAACAAGATCTTTATGATCTTATGACTGACTCCCAAGATTGGTGGCCAGCAGATTATGGTCATTATGGACCTTTCTTTGTCAGACTTACATGGCATGCTGCTGGAACTTATAGAATTGGAGACGGAAGAGGTGGTGCAGGTACTGGAGCACAAAGATTCTCTCCATTAAATTCATGGCCTGATAATGGAAATCTTGATAAGGCAAGAAGGTTGCTTTGGCCCATTAAACAAAAATATGGTAAACAAATTAGCTGGGCTGATTTATTAGTCTTAGCTGGAAATGCTGCTATTGAGTCAATGGGAGGCAAGACGTTTGGTTTTGGTGGAGGAAGACCAGATATTTGGCATCCAGAAGAAGATATCTATTGGGGACCAGAAGAAGAGATGCTTGGCAACAACAGATATGTCGGCGAAAGACTTCTTAATAATCCACTCGCTGCTGTGCAAATGGGTCTTATTTATGTGAACCCACAGGGGCCAGATGGAAATCCTGATCCAAAGAAAAGCGCTCATGATATAAGAGAGACTTTTGGCAGAATGGCTATGAATGATTACGAAACTGTAGCTCTAATAGCTGGTGGTCATACTTTCGGGAAATCACATGGTGCTGGCGATGACGGTTTAGTAGGTGTTGGTCCTGAAGATGCTCCTATGGAACAACAACAATTTGGCTGGAAAAGTGGTTATGGCAAAGGCAAAGGTAGAGACACAATTACAAGTGGTCTTGAGGGTCCTTGGACAAAAAATCCAGCGCAATGGGATAATGGATATTTTGAAAATCTATTCAAATATGAATATGAGTTAGTGAAGAGTCCAGCAGGTGCTTTTCAATGGCATCCTATTGGCCTGGAGGAAGAGAATCATGCTCCTGACGTTGAAGATTCAAGCATTAAAGTTACTACTATGATGCTTACTTCTGACTTAGCTTTGAGAGAAGATCCAGAGTACAGAAAAGTTTCAATGCACTTCAAAGATAATCCAGAAGAATTTGCTGATGCTTTTGCAAGAGCTTGGTTTAAGCTCCTGCACAGAGATATGGGTCCTAAAAATAGGTATTTGGGTCCTGAAGTTCCTGAAGAGGATTTAATCTGGCAAGATCCAATTACTCCTGGAAGCAAAGACTATGATATTGAAAAAGCAAAGGAGCTTATCAGTAACAGTGATCTTAGTATTCAAGAGATGGTTGAAACAGCATGGGCCAGTGCTTCTACTTTCAGAAATTCGGATTTACGTGGTGGCGCAAATGGAGCAAGAATAAGATTTGAGCCAATGCGTAGCTGGCAATCAAATGACAAAGATCAGCTTGATAAAGTCTTAGAAACTTTAACTAAAATTGCTGAAGATGTTGGTGCATCACTTGCAGACATGATTGTGTTAGCTGGAAATGTTGCCATTGAAAAAGCTTCTGGTGCCAATGTTCCTTTTCATCCTGGAAGAGGAGATGCTACAGAAGATCAAACTGATGCTGAATCATTCGCGGTCTTAGAACCATTGGCTGATGGTTTTAGAAACTATCAAAAAACAGAGTATTCAGTAAGCCCAGAGGAAATGCTTGTTGATAAATCTCAATTGCTTGGACTAACTGCACACGAAATGACAGTTTTAGTTGGAGGTATGAGATCACTTGGTATTACTAAGGATAATCTTGGCAATTTCTCTGAAGATAACAATACTTTAGATAATGAATTCTTTAAGAAACTCTTAGATATGAATGTATCTTGGAGGCCAGATGGTAATAATTCATATGAGGGTGTTGATAAATCTTCTGGAGAGGTTGTGAGAACAGCTTCAAGAGTTGATCTAGTGTTTGGATCTAATTCACAACTTAGATCTTTAGCTGAAGTTTATGCTTCTGATGATGCTACAGATAAGTTTGTAAGCGACTTTATTGCAGCCTGGAATAAAGTAATGAATGCAGATAGATTCGACAAATAATACAAATAATTATTAAGTATTTTTAAGGGGTTCATTTGAGCCCCTTTTCTTTCTAAGGTCTTTAAGTTGTTCTATTTATCAGTGGTAAAGATAAGAAATTAATTGCTGAATAAATTAATACACTTATTGCAATGGCGCTTAGCGAGATTTGAAGATAGGCGTAAATACCAATAGATACACATAATACAAGTCTAACTATCTCAATTCTTGTTCCCTTCTTACCGTCAAGCCATATAGAAGTGCAATACATAGTAAATGCGGCCATGCTAATGGTTACCCATAGCTCAGCATAATTAAGATATCCACTTTGTATAAAAGCCAAAAAGATATAAGTTATGAATAAATACTGAAATAAGGCATAAATCTTATGTTGCTTACTAATTACCGGATTAAATTTTTTAAAGCTTTCTGCATTAAAGTTGTCTTTTTCTATCTGATAAGGCAGGCTCTTAGGTGACCAGCCTGTTCTTGCAAAAGGTGCATAGAGCTTATCTTTCCAGTCTCGGGATGACCACATCTCTCTCATTATTTTTACATACACGTGAAGGTTCGCCCAAATTGGATTAAAGGTATTTAGGGTGCCTCTGATTCCATATATGCACGGCTCATTCTCATCCTCAATTTTATGTGTTCCGAACATCCTGTCCCAGATAATAAAGACACCTCCATAATTTTTATCAATGTACTGTTCATTCTGTGCATGATGAACTCTATGGTTTGAGGCAGTGACAAAATAATTTTCAAACCAGCCAAGCTTTGGAATATGTTCGCTGTGTACCCAGAATTGGTAAATCAAGTTTAAAGAAGCAACACTTATAAAGACATACGATGGAATGCCTATAAGAAACATAGGTATATAAAAAACCCAACTTACGAATGCGCCTGTTCCTGTTTGTCTTAATGCTGTACTGAGATTGTAGTCCTCGCTTTGGTGGTGAGCCACATGAGATGCCCAAAATATCTGCCTTTCATGGCTAATTCGATGGAACCAATAGTAAAAGAAATCATAAATAACAAAGGCAAATATCCACGTAAACCAAGAATTAATGTCCATTCTCCAAATAGCAAAATTAGTTTCTGCCAAATAAAAAACATATCCTGCTGCACCAATAATAATTAGTTTATTTGCTGTCCGTAGAGTCCCCATAAATAAATTACTAATAGCATCATTTAATCGGTAAGTGTTTTTATTTATAGCAATTCCATAAATCAGCTCTATTAGCAGAGCTAGCAGGAAAAAAGGTACAGCATAGGTGATGTAATCCATAAGCTATTTTAAATCATTGAGATATTTTTAGAAGTGGTGGGCCCGGGAGGACTCGAACCTCCGACCAATGGATTATGAGTCCACTGCTCTAACCAACTGAGCTACAGGCCCGCCAGAAAATGTAGTCTAT
>Ga0208130_1000853_pt1 | contig 15245 bp, 14 predicted proteins | sample ETNtaG_31_FD_185771 | JGI IMG/M metagenome (GOLD analysis project Ga0208130, IMG submission 185771) | Marine microbial and viral communities from oxygen minimum zone, Eastern Pacific Ocean - ETNP201310SV78 (SPAdes) (version 2) | ecosystem: Environmental > Aquatic > Marine > Oceanic ...
GCTTCTGTTTTTAGAAAATTAACAGTTGAACAAAATATTAAAGCTGTTTTAGAATTGACTGATAAAACAAAAATTGAGCAAGAAAACGATTTAGAAAACTTGATAAAGGAATTTAGTCTTGAAAAAGTCAGAAAAAACAGAGGTGACCTTCTATCTGGAGGCGAAAGAAGAAGAACAGAAATTGCTAGGGCTTTAGCTACCGAACCCAAGTTTCTATTACTAGATGAACCTTTCGCAGGAGTTGACCCAATTGCAGTTGAAGAAATTCAAAAAATTATTGCTCATCTTAAAACAAAAAACATTGGAGTTTTAATAACTGATCATAATGTTCAAGAAACACTAGCAATAACAGACAGAACATATCTCATGTTCGAGGGGAAAATATTAAAAAGTGGTAAACCTGAGGAATTAGCGAAAGATGAGATGGTAAGAAAAGTATATTTAGGACAAAATTTTATTTATAGAAGAAAAAATTTAAAATTCGACAATGTTGACTGATTATATTCAAATTTTTTGTGGATCTGGTATTGATGCACTTGAATTAAAAAATAGACTTAATGATATAAGTATATACCCAATAATTAAAGATGAAAGTAAATCTGGCAATTTAGCTGGATTTGGAATTCCAAACTACATGTACTCACACAAAGTATTTATTCATAAAGATCAATACGAAGATGCTTCTTTGTTTATTCCTGAAATAATAAAACAAGACAAAATATAGGCTAAAATCATAAAACTTAGCAAGGAAGCTAGCTCTACATAATACACAAAAGAAAAAATTATTATAACTATTTGAAGTAAGATCAAAACAAAAAGAAATTGTTTTTCGTCTTTATTTTTAAATGATTTAAATGAATAAAATTTAAAATCACTTATCATTAAAAATGAAAAAACAAGAACAATTGAAATCAAAACAAATTCATTTAAATAAAGAAGCAATGAAGGCAATCCTAAAAAAAACATAGCATTAGCGGGTGTTGGTAAACCTTTAAAATGGTTGGAACTTTCAAGAAGATTAAATTTTGACAATCTGTATATTGAAGAAAGTATAATTATTAAAGGAGTGAGTTTTACATATAAAGAAAATTCGTGAATAGACAGATAATAAATCAGAAGAAATGTTGGTACTACAGCAAAAGATATTAGGTCAGAAAAAGAATCTAATTGAGAGCCTAAATTGGATTTAACATTAAGAAACTTAGCAAAAAAACCATCTAAAAAATCAAAAATTGCTGCAATAAAAATTAATAAAATTATACAGTGATACTTTTCAGAATTAGAATATCCAAAACTTTCAACAAATAAGAAAAATAAGGCAAAACAACCAAGTAAAGCATTACAAATAGTAAGAAAGTTTGGAAGGTGTTTGATAAATTTCAAATCTTAGGTTAAGTTTATAATATAAACAAATTTAAAATTTAATTCTTGAATATTTATAAAGCGCTTTTAATTACAACGATTGGAGGATTGTTATTTACAGCTGCCTGGCCTACATATGGTTTTTTTCCACTCGTATTTTTGGGGTTAATCCCTTTTTTGTATGTCAATGAATTTTATAAAGAAAAAAATATTTTTTTAGTTTTTTTTGTTGGTTTTTTTATTTGGAATATTACTTCTACATATTGGCTTTCATATGCAACTATTTTTGGTTATCTCTTCGCATGTACAGTAAATTCATTTATGATGACTATAGTTTTTTACTTATTTAGAAAAGTAAAAATTAAAACAAATGAAAAATTAGGATTTATATTTTTAATTACAATTTGGATATGTTATGAAAAACTTCATTTGGTTTGGGATTTTTCATGGCCATGGTTAATTTTTGGAAATGTTTTTTCTGAAAGCACTTGGATAATTCAGTGGTATGAATACACTGGTATTTTTGGAGGCACTTTATGGGTTTTAGTTAATAATATTTTATTATTTAAAATTTATTCTAATTATTTAAAAGGTGTTCAATCAAAAAGATTAATCTATACACTCATATCAATATTAATAATTCCAACAATAATATCCTTTGGAATATATAAAACTTTTGAGGAAGATGGTGAAATTAAAAATATTTCGATAGTCCAACCTAATGTAGATCCATATTCGGAAAAGTACTCTATAACAAATAATGACAATTTGAATTATCTTAAAAATATAATAGAAGAAAATAAAATTGAAAACTCTTTAATTCTCTTCCCAGAAACATTTTTTTCAGAGGGAGTTCAAATAAATAGTTATTATTATAATGAATTGTCTAATAAGATTCGTGATTTAAATTCAAAACATAAAAATGAAATCTTAAGCGGAATAGAATTATATGAAGTTTTGTATGACTCAACCGAATTAAAAGAATTTTCTAATAAAATTGGAGATAATAGATGGATCAACATCTACAATAGTGCTATATATTTTAATGATAAAACTGATTATTATCATAAATCAAAGCTTGTAGTAGGCGTTGAAAAAATGCCATATCGAAATATTTTAGAACCAATTTTAGGTCAAGTGTTATTAGATTTTGGTGGTTTAGCTCTCACAAGAGGATTTCAAAATAGAAGACATGCCTTTAAATCATCAAATTATAATATATCACCAATTATATGTTATGAATCAATTTATGGTGAATATTTAACAGATTATGTAAAAGATGGCGGAAAAGTATTAGCTATAATTACTAATGATGCTTGGTGGGATTACACTGAAGGCCACAGACAACATTTTTCATATGCCAAGTTAAGAGCTATAGAAACTAGAAAGAATGTAATAAGAAGTGCTAATACAGGCATTTCAGGTATAATTGACTCAAAAGGAGATGAAATAATTAAAACTGAATACAATCAAGAAACTATTCTTTCTGGAAATTATAAGGAAAATGATATTATAACTTTCTACGTTAAATATGGAGATTATATTTATAGAATAGCCTTATTTTTTGTTATTATTATTTTTTCTTACTATTTATCCTTAAAATTATCACCAAGATAAATAACATTTCTTCAATTAAATGTTATTTTTTGAAGAAAGTGTTGCATAAAATCAATAAAAATATATTTTTGCAAATTAAAATAAGTAATTATGTATTGGACACTAGAATTAGCATCTTATTTAAGTGATGCACCATGGCCTGCTAGTAAAGATGAATTAATTGATTATGCTATTAGAACCGGTGCTCCTTTAGAAGTAGTTGAAAATTTACAAGCTATGGAGGAGGAAGAAGAAGAAATTTACGAATCTATTCAAGAAATATGGCCCGATTTTCCTACTGAAGAAGATTATTTATGGAATGAAGAAGAATATTAAAACAATTTAAAATAATATATTAAAAGTCTCCTCCGGAGGCTTTTTTTTTAACTAAATTTGATGTTTTACAAAATGAATCTACTTAATTCAATATTAAAAGTTTTTGTTGGAGATAAAGCAAAAAAGGATATTAAAGAGATTTCCCCTTTAGTATCAAAAATAAATTCAATCGAAGATGAATTTATAAAATTATCCAATGATGAATTAAGATCTAAAACAGAAAAATTTAAATCTGAAATTTCTAATATTAAAAATCCTTATCAGATTAAAATTGATTTAATAAACGAAAAAATAGAAAATGAAAGTAGTATTGACCAAAAAGAAAGTTTTTATAATGAAATTGAAGGTCTTGAAAATACATATTTAGATGAAATTGATAAATACTTAAATGATATTTTACCTGAAGCATTCTGCGTAGTAAGAGAAACTGCTAGGAGATTTACTGAAAATAATGAAATAATTGTAGCTGCAAATGATTATGATATAAAACTGTCTTCAACAAAGCCTTATGTAAAAATAGAAAGCAATAAAGCTATATGGATTAATAACTGGGATGCTGCTGGAAAAAACATAATCTGGGATATGGTTCATTATGATGTGCAACTTATTGGAGGAATTGTTCTTCATAATGGTAAAATCGCTGAAATGCAAACTGGTGAAGGTAAAACTTTAGTTGCAACACTTCCAGTCTATTTAAATGCATTGACAGGAAATGGAGTGCATCTTGTAACTGTTAATGATTATTTGGCAAAACGAGATTGCGCTTGGATGTCTCCGATATTTCAATTCCATGGAATGAGCGTTGATTGTATTGACCATTATAAACCACATTCTATTGAAAGAAGAAATGCATACTTGGCTGATATAACCTATGGAACAAATAATGAATTTGGCTTTGATTATTTGAGGGATAATATGGCTCATAAATTAGATGATAGAGTACAGAGAAGACATTCTTATGCAATAGTTGACGAAGTTGATTCTGTTTTAATTGATGATGCTAGAACACCTTTAATTATATCCGGACCTATCCCGCAGGGCAATAACCATGAATTCAATGAACTAAAACCTAAAATATCATCATTAGTACAGATTCAAAAACAACTTGTTACACAAATTCTTGCTGAGAGTAAAAAATTATTTTTTAATGGTAACGAAGAAGATGGAGGTTTTAAATTATTGCAAGCTTATCGTGGGTTACCAAAAACAAAAGCATTGATAAAATTTTTAAGTGAGGAAGGAATAAAACAAACCCTACTCAAGACTGAAAATTTTTATATGCAAGATAACAATAGGGAAATGCCAAAAGTTGATGCTGACTTATATTTCACTATCGATGAAAAAAACAACCAGATTGAATTAACTGATAAAGGGATTGAACATTTATCACAAGATGTAAATGATTCAAAATTCTTTATTCTACCTGATATATCAATAAAAATATCAGAAATTGAGAACAAAAATTTAAAGCCAGAAAATGAGGCAGAAGAGAAAGAAAAAGTTTACTCAGAATTCAGTGTAAAAAGTGAAAGAATACACACTTTAAATCAGCTACTTAAAGCGTATACTTTGTTTGAAAAGGATATTGAATATGTTGTAATGGATAACAAGGTGAAGATCGTTGATGAACAAACTGGAAGAATTATGGAAGGTAGAAGATATTCAGATGGTCTTCATCAAGCCATTGAAGCTAAAGAAAATGTCAAGATTGAAGATGCAACACAAACCTTTGCTACTATTACTCTTCAAAATTATTTCAGAATGTATCGTAAACTCTCAGGAATGACTGGAACAGCAGTTACTGAACAAGGTGAGTTTTGGGACATTTATAAACTAGATGTTGTTGAAATACCTACAAATAGACCTGTTATTAGAAAAGATGATAATGATCTTATATATAAGACAAAAAGAGAAAAGTATAATGCTGTAATAAATAATGTAAGTGAAATTGTAAATGATGGAAGACCAGTACTAATTGGGACAACATCTGTAGAAATTTCTGAACTATTATCTAGAATGTTAAATATTAAAAATATTAAACACAATGTTTTAAATGCTAAGCTACATAAGAAAGAAGCAGATATTGTTGCTGAAGCTGGCAAAGCTGGTATCGTAACAATAGCAACCAATATGGCTGGTAGAGGAACTGATATTAAAATATCTGATGAAATAAAAGAAAGAGGTGGCTTAGCTATAATTGGAACAGAAAGACACGATTCAAGAAGGGTTGATAGACAATTAAGGGGAAGATCTGGAAGACAAGGTGACCCGGGGAGCTCACAATTTTATGTTTCATTGGAAGATAATTTAATGAGGCTTTTTGGATCAGATAAGGTAGCTAGAATGATGGATAAAATGGGTCATAAAGATGGTGAAGTAATTCAGCATTCACTTATGACAACAACAATTGAAAGAGCACAGAAGAAAGTTGAAGAAAATAATTTTGGCATAAGAAAAAGATTATTAGAATATGATGATGTTATGAATCTACAAAGAGAAGTCATCTACACAAAAAGAAAAAATGCCCTAGATGTTAATAGACTTAAAGTAGATATTGCGAATATGATTTATGAAACAGTTGAATCAATTTATATATCAGCAAAAAACAATAATGATTTTAAATCATTTGAGTTTGACCTAATCAGATTCTTTTCAATCACATCTCCTTTCAGTAAAGATGAGTTTGAAAATATAGATCAAAATAGAATTATTGATGATCTATATAATGTTGTTTTAAAACATTATGAGAAAAAAAATCATGAAAACTCATTAAAAGTTTTCCCTGTTGTTAAAAATGTCTTTGAAAATCCTCAGAATAAGTTTGAAAGAATCGTAGTTCCATTTACTGATGGAAAGAAAACTATGAATATCGTGACAGACCTTAAAAAGGCTTATGAATCTGAGGGAAAGGAATTAATTAATGATTTTGAAAAAAATATATCATTAGCTATTCTTGACGATACATGGAAGACACACTTAAGAAAAATGGATGAGTTAAAGCAATCTGTACAATTAGCAGTTCATGAACAAAAAGATCCTTTACTTATTTATAAGTTTGAAGCTAAAGAACTATTTTTTAGTATGATTGATCAACTTAATAAAGATATATTAACGTTTTTGTTTAAGGGTGAGTTACCATCAAAAAATCCTAATGAAATAACTGAAGACAGGCAGACTCGAAGAAGAGAAAGATATAATACTTCTAAAGAAGAGATCTTAAACAGTGACGAGATGGCAAATAGAAATAGAGAAGTTGGAGCTAGCGCCTCTAGTGGAAACTCCGTAGTTGAAACTATTGTAAGAGAGCAGAGAAAAATTGGAAGAAATGAAAGAGTGAAAATTAAGAATATTCAAACAGGCGAGGTTAAAGAAGTAAAGTATAAACAAGCTGAACCTTTAATACAAACTGGAACATGGATCTTAAATGAAAATTAAAGAAAATGAATGTTTTAATAATTGGTCCTCATCCCCCCTTAAAAGGTGGAATTTCTGATTTCAATCATCAACTATATTTACATTTAGAAGAATTTAAAAATTGTTATTTAATAAGCTTTGACAGAAACTATCCTTTTTTTTTAAGAAATAAAAAAAAACAAATTTCAAGTCAGAAAAAAGAAAATAAAAATATTTTAAAGATAAACCCTTATAATCCATTTACCTGGTGGAAAATTAAACGTTTAATAAAAGAAAAGAAAATAAACTATGTTATAACAACATACTGGACACCAATTACTGGTTTAGCCTATTTATTAATCAATAAGTCTTATACTTTAAATACAAAAAAAATAGGATTATTTCACAATGTATTCCCTCATGAAAATTATTTATTTAGCAAAATAATTTTAAGATTATACATCAATTCGCTTAATACGTTAATAACATTATCTGAACAAACTTCAAAACAAATTAAATCTTTTTCAAAAAGAGAATCACAGACATTATTTCATCCGATTGATGACCTAAAAATGGCTTCAAAAGAAGAGTCTTTGAGGAAACTTAAATTAAATAAAAACAATAAATATATTTTATTCTTAGGAATGATAAGAAAATACAAAGGGCTTGAATTATTATTAAAAAGCTTCAAAAACATTATTGATTTTGATAATAAAATTAAACTTATAATAGCAGGTGAGTTTATTGAAAATAAAAAAAAATATATCAATTTAATAGATAAATTATCATTAAAAAATCATGTTATCTTTAGCAATGGCTTTATTCGTAAGCGAGATATAAAATATTACATGGGGGCATCTGAAATTATAGTTCAACCTTATATAACTGCTACACAAAGTGGAATAACAGCATTGGGTATTTCATTCGAAAAAATTAATGTTACAACAGGCGAAGGAGGTATAAAAGAAATGATTAATAATGAAAATGGATACATATGCCTTAAAGATTATGAATCCATTTCAAAAAATATAATTAAAGCACTAACTTCAAATAACTCAAAAAAATTAAAAAATTTATCAACCTTAAAGAAAAAATTTTCCTGGAATAATTTTTGTAAAGATTTATTAAAAAAAATTTAGATTGAAAAAAATCATTTACATTATTATACTATTTATTAATTTAAATTTAAACTCACAAACTAATTATTCAGAAGCTTATTTTGCATCAGGTTGTTTTTGGTGTGTTGAGTCAATTTATGAGAGTTTAAATGGTGTTAGTGAAGTTCAATCGGGGTACTCAGGTGGAAAAACTAAAAACCCTGATTACTACCATGTTTTAACTGGGAAGACAGGCCATGCTGAAACAGTTAAAGTAATATATGATTCAAAAAAAATATCATTTAAAAAATTAGTTGAAGTTTTTTTTGCATCACATGATCCGACAACCTTAAATCGGCAAGGTCCTGATATTGGAACACATTATAGATCAATTGCATTTTATAAAAATGATTTAGAAAAAAATATTATCAAAAATGAAATTCAAAGATTATTGGATAATAAAATTTATAAAAGAATTGTTACTGAAGTAACTAAATTTGAAATATTCTACATCGCAGAGGATTATCATCAAGATTACAAAATAAATAATCCTAATAATCCTTATATATGGAATGTTTCTGTTCCAAGAATAAATGATTTTAAAAAGAAATTTCCAGAATTACTAAAGTAATTTTCTTTCTAATCTATCAAATATTACAGTGTAAAATAAATAAGAAACTGTAACTCCGATTAAAGACCCTATAATTATATCAGATGGATAATGTACACCTAAATAAACTCTACTATACGCTACAAGTGAAGCCCAAATAAATAATAAATAATATTCTTTTTTTCTATTCATAAACAAAATAAAAATTGTAGCAATTACAAAAGAATTTGAAGCATGTGCAGAAAAGAAACTATAAAGACCTCCACAATCTTCTTTTACAATACGTATAAGATTTTGTATTTGATCATCGTGACATGGTCTGAGTCTTTGAATTGAATATTTAAATAGATTAGATAATTGATCACTAATGAATATTAAAAAAACAATTGATAATATGTAAATGGAGTATACTTTATATAATTTATATTTTTTATAACTGGATTTTAAACTCTGAAAGAGCAAGAAAAGCAATAATAAATAGAGAGGAATATGGGTAAACTTATTGGTTATTATTAACCACAAATCATCAAATTTTTCAGAGCCAAAAGAATTTAGAAATATTAACAAATTTCTATCTAATTCTAATATTAAGTCCATATTATCTTAATCCGTACTTGTCAAAAAGATAAACCAATGATGCAATGGCTCCTGAACCCATTTCTAATTCTCTTTTATTGATAGCATCAAATGTGTCAATTTCAGTATGATGATAATCAAAATATCTTTGAGAGTTAGGTCTTAATCCAGCTAAAATATTGTTATCAGTCTTTAAATTGGCTATATCTGCACCACTACCACCTTTAATAAAAACATTTATAAAATATGGTGCAAAATATTTTTTCCATTCTAAAAGTTTAATAAAATCATCATTATTTGTAGTAAAGGAAAAACCGAGAGGTCTAAAACCTCCTGCATCAGATTCAATAGCAAAAATATGATTTAATTTTTGTCTATCAGAAACTTCTTTGTACTTAAGAGAACCTCTTAAACCATTTTCTTCATTTATATACAATACTACTCTTATAGTTCTTTTTGGATTGTAATCAATTTTATTAAAGATATTTAGAAGATCCATAGAGTGAACAACACCTGCACCATCATCGTGACTTCCATCTCCTATATCCCAAGAATCTAAATGACCTCCTACTAAGATAATTTCATCTGGAAATTCGGATCCTCTTTTTTCTGCTATAACATTGTAAGACTGAGCATCTGGAAGTTGTTTACACTGTTGCCTAAAAAGAAATTTAAGATCAGGTTTAATTTTTAAAAGACTACTTAATTTATCGGCACCATTAGTACTAATAGCAGCACCCGGTATTCGTTTACTTGCAGGCAGATCTCCATAAGTTAATCCTCCAGTATGTGGATAATCATCATTCCTTAAAGTCATTGATCTAACTATTACTCCAATAGCGCCATATTTAGATGCTTCCATTGCTCCTAAAGCACGTTGATCAACAGCTCTACCATATGCAGTGAAAGTTGTTATAAATTCTGGTTCCATAGGTCTGTTGAAAAAAACAATTTTACCATCAATCTTATCCTTACCCAATTCTTCAAGTTCTTTAAGACTAAAAACCTCAATAACATTGGCCTTTAAACCAACTGATGGTGTTGCGACTGAACCTCCCAATGCAGCTATTGGAACATTAAAAGTAATTCCAGGTTCTGTTTCTATTAAGGCAAATTCTTTAGGACCCCTAACCCATCTTGGAACCATAACCGGCTGAAGCCATACTTTATCAAAACCAAGTTGATCAAGCTCTGATTTGGTATATTCAATTGCTCTTTGAGCCTCAAGTGAACCAGAAAGTCTTCCGCCAATTTGATTTGATAAATAGTCTAACCATTCATAAGCCTTGCTTTTGGTTAGAGAAGTATCGAAAATATTTTTAATAACAACATCATCTTGAGAATATGATGAATTAAGAAATATAAAAAAAATAAATACTAATTTTTTCATTACTTTTTTCCAGAGAATTTTGCAACTTCCTTATCAGAGATTTGATCATTTTCTGAAAGTATAAATAATCTTTCAACGACATTTCTAAGTTCTCTAACATTACCTTTCCAATCATATGATTTCATTTTTTTCATACCAGTTTCATCAACAAATATTCTTTTATTTTCATACTGATTTGATAGTAAGGAAATGAAATGTTCAATTAAAATCGGAATATCATTTTTTCTATCATTTAATGGTGGAACATTTAATTCAATTACAGATATTCTGTGATACAAATCTTCTCTAAATTTATTCTCAGAAATCAATTCAGAAATATTTTTATTTGTAGCTGCAATAACTCTGGTATCAACATAAATATCTTTTTCACTACCAACTTTTTGAATTTTATTTTCTTGAATAGCTCTAAGAACTTTTGATTGAGCTGACATACTCATATCACCAATTTCATCAAGAAATATGGTGCCATTATTAGCAGCTTCAAATTTTCCAGTTCTGTCTTTATGAGCAGATGTGAATGAACCTTTTATATGACCAAACAATTCGCTTTCAATTAATTCAGAAGGAATAGCTGCACAATTTACCTCTATAAAAGAACCATCACTTCTAAGACTATTTGAATGGATTTGTCTAGCAACAAGTTCTTTTCCAGATCCATTGGGACCTAAGATTAAAACCTTAGCGTTTGTTGGTGAAATTTTTTCAATTAATTTTTTAACATTTACAATCTCTTTAGAATCACCAATAATTTCATATTTACTTATAGTCTTTTTAGGATTAATTTTTGACTTCTTAGAAGATGTGTTTTTTAGTGCGCTTCTAACTGATGTCAATAAGTTATTTAAATCTGGGGGTTTTTCAATATAATCAAAAGCACCAAGTCTCATAGCTTTAACAGCTGTTTTTAAATCTCCATGACCAGAAATCATAATAATAGGAATTGTACTGTCATAGCCAATGACAAATTCAAGAACATCAATACCATCTTTCTTTGGCATTTTTATGTCACACAAAATCAAGTCATAATGTTGGGATTTTATTAATGAGATAGCTTCTTCTCCATTAGCAGCTTCATCAAGTTTATATTTGGAATTTTCTTCAGATAATACCTTTTTAAGTACTCTTCTTATCGCATCTTCATCCTCAACAATTAAAATTTTAGACATACCTTAATATACGAATTATGAAAACATATCTTTGACTTTTTCAAAAAAAGACTTATCATTTTTATCTGGTGATGGCTTGAAATGTTCATCGTTTTTCATTTGCTCAAAAAAAGATTTTTGTTCCTTACTCAAAGTTTTTGGTGTCCATACATTGACATGAACTAATAAGTCTCCACTTCCGTAGCCATTAACTGATTTCAAACCTTTACCCCTGAGCCTAAGAATTTTTCCAGATTGAATACCAGCCTCTAATTTTATCCTAACTTTTCCAGTTACAGTATCAATTTCTTTTGAAACTCCTAAAACTGCCTCAGAAATACTAATGTATAAGTCGTAATGTAGATTATTACCCTCTCTTTTTAAATTGTCATCCTCCAACTCATTAATGAGGATTAATAAATCACCAGGAATACCATCTGTGATTGGTTCATTCCCTTTTCCAGAAACTCTAAGCTGCATACCATCTTCAACTCCAGCAGGTATTTTAACTTCAACCATCTCTTCCTTTAAAACCTGACCATTTGAATCAGAACCTGGTGGTTTATTAGAAACAACTTTACCAGTTCCAGAACAATTATTACATGTAGTTGTGGATTGCATTCTACCAAGAATAGTGTTTGTAATTTGAGTCATTTGACCACTACCATTACAAACTCTACATGTCGAATATTCTAATCCATCAGCTTGAACCTTTCTTTTAACTTTTATTTTTTTATTAACACCTTCAGCAATTTCCTTAATAGTTAAAGAAACTTTAATTCTAAGATTTGTACCCTTTGATCTTCTAGTTGAAGAACCACCAAATCCTCCAAATCCTCCAAATGCACTTCCAAAAATATCTCCAAATTGACTGAAAATATCTTCCATGTTCATTCCGCCAGAACCAAATCCTCCATTACCTTGAAAAGCAGCATGTCCAAATTGGTCATATTTGGCTCTTTTTTCTTTATTTCCTAAAACTTCATATGCTTCAGCTGCTTGTTTAAATTTTTCTTCAGCTTTTACATCACCAGGATTTTTATCAGGATGATATTTAATAGCAGATTTTCTGTAAGCTTTTTTTATCTCACTTTCAGAGGCGCTTTTGTCTACACCTAATATTTCGTAATAATCTTCTTTCATTAATTAGCAACTACAACTTTAGGATATCTCAATATTTTATCACCAAGCTTATAACCCTTTTCTATTACATCAACTATCTTTCCTTTATTCTTTGCTTTATCAGCTTTTATTTGGGTAATAGCTTCATGAGATTCAGCATCAAATTTGTCACCCTTGTTAACCTCCATCTGAGTTAAACCTTTGGATTTTAAAATTTCATTAAACTTTGAGTAAATAAGTTCAAAACCTTGAATTAAATCTTTATTCTCAGTTTTTTTAAATTCAAGTAAAGCTCTATCCATATCATCTGAAATAGGTAGAAGTGCAGTCATCAATTCTTGAGAAGCAGTTTTAAACAAGTCTAATCTTTCTTTAGATGTTCTCTTTCTGTAATTTTCAAATTCAGCAAATAATCTTAAGAATTTATCTTTCTCATCATTTACTTGATTATTAAGATCACTAATCTGATCTTTTAACGTAGGTTTCTTTTTTGATTTCTTATCTGCCATTGTATTATAATTAATTGAATAGACTCAAATTATCTGCCAAAATAATAATATGTCATAATGTCATGATTTTTTTTAGATTGTCAAATTTAAACACAAAACCATTTTCTAAAAGTTTTTTTGGATAAACTTTTTTGTTATTTAAGATGATTTCATTAAAAAAATCAGATATTCCTAAAATTTTAAATGGAATGATTGCCAAATAACTTGGTGTTGAAAAAGAAATTAAAGGTTTTTTGTTTAAAGAAATAACTTTAGATTGTAATTGAGAATTTAATGATGGATTTGGAGACACTAAGTTAAATATACCATCTAATTTATTTTTGATTATAAAATTAATAGCACTTATTAAATCTTCCATATGAATCCAAGATTGCCATTGAGAACCATTATCGATCATTGGATTAAGCTTCAAATTATTAATTAAAATTAACTTCTCAAGAAAGCCACTCTCTTTTGATAAAACAATTCCAATCCTAAGTTTTGAAATTAGTATTTTTGAGCATGATAATTTATCAATTTCATCTTCCCATTTTTTAACAACATTTCCTAAAAAAGACTCACAATTATTTATAGAAAGTTCATCTTGAATTTGGGGATTATTATTCTCATAGATACCTATAGCAGATGCAGAAATAATATGTTCTAATTTATCATTATTCTTTATTAATTTATCAAGTGTCTTTATAGAATTTATCCTGGAATTAAGAATTTCTTTTCTATTTTTTTTTGACCAAAAAGAAAAAACATTTTTTCCAGATAAATTAATAATTACACTAACTCCCTTAACACTTTCATAATCAACCTGAAATTTTGCAGGATTCCAATGAAAATACTTTAATTTTTGAGAATTCTTTTTTGAATTTAAATTTCTGGTTAAAATATTTACACAAAAACCATTGTCAATGAAAAACTTACACAATTTTTTCCCTATAAACCCTGTTCCGCCAGCTACTAGTATTTTCATTTTTAATTTTCTTGAATATTTCTTCAAAGTTAATTTGTAATTTTACTTTAATCAAATTAATAATGAATATTACTTTAACTGAAAATTCCAGAATTTCAAATGTAGATTTTTCAAATCTTCAATTTGGCCAAATATTTAGCGATCATATGTTTGTATGTGATTATGTTAATGGAGAATGGTCAAATCAAAGAATTCTTCCTTATTCTGACATAAAAGTAAGTCCATCTTCTAGGGTTTTTCATTATGGTCAAGCAATTTTTGAAGGAATGAAAGCTTACAAAGATGATAATGATGGTATTTGGCTTTTTAGGCCTGATGAAAATTTTAAAAGATTTAATATTTCATCTAAAAGGTTAGCAATTCCAGAAATTCCTAAAAAAGTTTTTTTTGAAGGATTGAATGAACTATTAAAAATTGATAAAGAATGGATAAAAAAAGGAAATGGAAATTCATTATATGTTCGTCCTTTTGTTTTTGCTTCTGAACCTTCGATAAATGCTAGTGAAGCAAATGCATATAAGTTTATGATTATATGTACTCCCGCAAAATCTTATTATGAAAACCAAGAAATTTGGGTAAAAATTGAAGAAAAATATAGTCGTGCTGCAAAGGGCGGTGTTGGATATGCAAAAGCTGCAGGAAATTATGCTGCTCAATTTTACCCAACTCAAATTGCTAAAGATGAAGGATTTCAACAAATAATTTGGACTGATTCAAATAATCATAACCGTGTTGAAGAAGCAGGTACTATGAATCTTTTTTTTAAAATTAATGACACTTTAATCACTTCTCCAACTAGCGATAGCATATTAGACGGAGTTACAAGAAAAAGTATTATTGAGATAGCAAAATCCATAAATATAAGTGTTGAAGAGAGAGATATAACTGTTGATGAGCTATTAACCGCGCACAAATCTGGAACTCTTAAGGAAATTTTCGGAACTGGTACAGCTGTAACTGTACTGCCAATTAGCGGATTTGGTTATAGAGGAAATAGGTTTTCAATTATTTCTAATGAAGAAAAAACCTCTGATCTTTTAAAAATAAAGCTTAATAATATTCAATATGCTAAAACCAATGATTTTAGTCATTGGCAATATAAAATTACTTGAAAAACTTGCTAAAATTAGGTTTAAAATAGTTTG
>Ga0208130_1000854_pt1 | contig 15236 bp, 11 predicted proteins | sample ETNtaG_31_FD_185771 | JGI IMG/M metagenome (GOLD analysis project Ga0208130, IMG submission 185771) | Marine microbial and viral communities from oxygen minimum zone, Eastern Pacific Ocean - ETNP201310SV78 (SPAdes) (version 2) | ecosystem: Environmental > Aquatic > Marine > Oceanic ...
GGGGCACTGCCCACCAGCAGCACCGGCATGGGCTGGCCCTTCGCGCTGGCCACCTGCGTGAGCTCCGGCCAAGCTCTCAACATCGCCACGGCGGAACGGGTGGAGTCTTGCGGTGAAACCTCAGGCGCCCAATCAAGCAGGCAGCGCACGGACGTGCCCAGTGTGCGCGCAGCCATCGGCGTCACGGCAGCCGCAGCCATCGCCGTATCGGTGAGGATCGCTGCTCCAGCCTGCAACGCAGCAAGTCCCTGCTCGCAGGCCCCCTCGCTGAAACGCAACAGCTGCTGCAGGCCTGGATCCCCGCTGCTGTGCACCAGACGTTCCAACACCTGCTGCTGCAGAGGATCAAGTCCCGTCTCCCCCAACAAGGCCCGAATTCGACGGATGCTTTCCGTGAAGATCGGATGGTCGGCCATTGCTGCACATTCCTCTGACGGGGACTGCCAGTCAGGGCAGACTTCGACATTGTCCGACGACACGCCTCAATGCCGATCCAGTTGTTCTGGGGCGATGATTCCGCCGCGCTGGAACGGGCGGTTCAGGCCTTGATCGAGAAGGCGGTGGATCCGAGCTGGGCGAGCGTCAATGTGAGTCGATTGGATGGCAGCGAGGCGGGCCAGGCCAGGCAGGCTCTGGAAGAGGCACGCACACCGCCTTTCGGCGCTGGCTCGAGGGTGGTGCTGCTGCAGCGATCTCCCTTCTGCAACGCCTGTCCCAGCGAGCTGACCGATCGCTTCGAAGCCTCTCTGGATGGCATCCCTGAAAGCACACAGCTGCTGCTCTGCCATCCCTCCAAACCTGACGGTCGTCTGCGCACCACCAAAGCGCTGATGAAACGCATCAAGGCGGGAGAGGCCTACGAGCGCAGTTTCAAGTTGCCGGCGGTCTGGGACGGGGCTGGGCAGCGCCAGCTGGTGGAGCGAACCGCTGAGGAACTGAACCTGAGGCTGGAGCCTGGTGCGGTGGATGCCCTGATCGATGCCATCGGCAATGACAGCGCCAGGCTGACCATGGAACTGCAAAAGCTGGCTCTGCATGCTGAAAGCAGCGGAGAGGCACGCATCAGTGCCAGCTCCGTTGACAGCCTGATCGAGGGGCTCAGCACCAACGCTCTGCAGGTGGGGGACGCGCTACTGGCAGGCGATCCAGGCCAGGCGATTGCCTTGCTGGATGCCCTCAATGATGCCGGCGAACCGGCCCTGCGGATTGTTGCCACGCTCACCGGTCAGATCAGGGGATGGCTTTGGGTGATGCTGCTGGAACAACAGGGGGAGCGGGACGTTGGGGTGATCGCCAAAGCGGCGGGAATCGGCAACCCCAAGCGCATCTATGTGATGCGCAAACAGTTGCAAGGGCGTTCACCCCAGCGCTGCCTCAACCTGCTGGGCCGCCTGCTGGATGTGGAAGCAGCCCTCAAACGCGGCACCCAGCCCGGAGATGCGTTCCGCGATGGGCTGCTGGGCGCAACACAGTGAGACAATCGCCTGCGACATGAGGCGGCATGGATGGCCCTTCTGGTGCAGAAGTTCGGCGGAACCTCCGTCGGCAGCGTGGAGCGCATCCAGGCCGTAGCCAGGCGTATCGCCAACTGCAAGGAAGAGGGGCACGATCTGGTGATCGTGGTCTCGGCCATGGGTCACACCACCGATGAACTCACCGCCAAGGCCAACGCCATCAGCAGCAATCCACCCCAGCGAGAGATGGACATGCTGCTGGCCACCGGTGAACAGGTGTCGATTGCGCTGCTCTCCATGGCGTTGCATGAGCTGGGCGTCCCAGCCATCTCCATGACCGGCCCCCAGGTAGGAATCGTGACCGAATCCGCCCATGGCAAGGCACGCATCCTCGACGTGCGCACCGATCGTCTGCGCAGCCGACTGGCCGAAGGCCGCGTGGTTGTGGTGGCAGGGTTTCAGGGCACGAGCCAGAGCAGCGGCGGCACCGCCGAAATCACCACACTGGGGCGTGGAGGCTCCGACACCTCAGCAGTCGCCCTAGCCGCAGCCCTCGGTGCCTCGGCCTGTGAGATCTACACCGATGTGCCAGGCGTGCTCACCACCGATCCCCGCAAGGTGGAAGACGCCCAGTTGATGCCTCAGGTGAGCTGCGACGAAATGCTCGAACTGGCAAGCCTCGGCGCTGCGGTACTGCACCCGCGCGCCGTGGAGATCGCGCGCAACTACGGCGTCACGATGGTGGTGCGCTCCAGCTGGAGTGATGAACCCGGCACCACACTCACCAGCCGCAACTCGCGGCCCATTGGCCGCGAAGGTCTTGAACTAGGCAGACCGGTGGACGGCGCCGAGCTGGTGGAACACCAAGCCGTGCTGGCTCTCTCGCATGTGTCCGATCAGCCCGGCGTTGCTGCCCAGCTGTTCGAAAGCCTGTCTGAGGGCGGCGTGAATGTGGACCTGATCATCCAGGCCACCCACGACGGCAACAGCAACGACATCACCTTCACCGTGGCTGAAACTGACCTGGAGAGGGCTCGCAGCATTTGTGAATCCCTGATCCAGAAGCTGGGCGGTGAGTTGGTCGCCCAGTCAGGGATGAGCAAGCTGAGCATCAGCGGCGCCGGAATCATGGGCCGCCCTGGTATTGCCGCGGGCTTGTTCCAGACCCTCTCCCGGGTGGGCATCAATCTGCGTGTGATCGCAACCAGTGAAGTGAAGGTCAGCTGTGTGATCAATGCCGACGTTGGCAGCAAAGCTCTGCAGGCCACCCAGGAGGCCTTCGAACTGGAGGCCGGTCAGATCAGCCTCAATCCCAGTGCGAGCGGAGAAGGTGAGCCGGAAGTGCGTGGCGTAGCCCTCGACCGTGACCAGGCCCAGGTGAGCGTGCGCCATGTGCCCGACAAACCCGGAACCGCCGGAGCCCTTTGCAATGCGCTGGCCGACGCAGGCATCAGCCTCGATGCCATCGTCCAGTCGGAACGCCAGCACGCCGATGGCAGCCGAGATATCAGTTTCACCCTGAAACGCGAGGACCGGAATGCGGCCGATCGCGCCCTGAGTGCTCTGCTGGCTCAGTGGCCTGGAGCCCTGCTGGAAGATGGTCCAGCCATTGCCAGGGTCAGTGCCGTGGGCGCGGGCATGCCTGCCACGGCGGGTACCGCAGGACGCATGTTCCGTTTTCTGGCAGAAGCAGGCGTGAACATCGAAATGATCGCCACCAGCGAGATCCGCACCAGCTGCGTGGTCGCTGAGGCCGATGGTGTGGCAGCACTTCAGGCCGTGCATGCCGGTTTCAAGCTGGGCGGCAGCACCCGCCATGCCGCCAAAGGGAGCGAATCACCTCTGGTGGCCTAGCTGAACCTCGGCAACTCAGCTCTGACCAACCAGCTTCTGGCGCAGCTTCTTGATCCGATCTCGAAGGTTGGCAGCCTCCTCAAAATCGAGCTTCTTGGCTGCGTCTTTCATCTTGACTTCAAGCTGATCGATCAGTTCGGGCAAGGCATCGAGAGCCATGCCATCAGTGTCATCCTCCAAGGCTTGAACCGCCTTGCTGGCGACCTGCACCAGGTCGGCATCGGGGCCATCGGTCTTGAGTTTCCGTGAGAGCTCGAGAAACGAAAGAATCGAATTGCTGGCTTTTTTACCGGCCGCCGTCGGCACAATTCCATGTTTTTCGTTGTGGACCTGTTGGATCTTGCGCCGCCGTTCGGTCTCCTCGATCGCCTTCGCCATCGAATCGGTCATGTTGTCGGCATAGAGCAGCGCAACCCCCTCCACATGCCGCGCAGCCCGGCCGATCGTCTGAATCAGTGATCGCTGCGCTCGCAGGAATCCTTCCTTGTCGGCGTCCAGGATTGCCACCAGGCTCACCTCGGGCAGATCCAGGCCTTCCCGCAGCAGGTTCACACCCACGAGCACGTCGTACTCACCCAGGCGCAGGTCCTGAATGATCTCGATGCGCTCAATCGAATGGATCTCCGAATGCAGGTAGCGCACCCGAACCTTGTTCTCGGCTAGGTAATCCGTGAGGTCTTCCGCCATGCGCTTGGTGAGCGTGGTCACCAGTACGCGCTGCTGCTTCTCGGCCCGCGTGCGGATCTCTCCCAGCAAGTCGTCGATCTGACCTGTTGTCGGCCTCACCTCCACAACAGGGTCCAGCACTCCAGTGGGACGGATGACCTGCTCCGCCACCTGGCCATCACTCACCTTCACTTCCCAGTCGCCGGGCGTGGCACTCACAAACACGGTCTGGCGTGCCTTCGTCCAGAACTCTTCGCCCTTGAGCGGCCGATTGTCGGCTGCACTGGGCAGACGAAAACCGTGGTCGATCAACACCTTCTTGCGGGCCTGATCGCCGTTGTACATGGCCTGAAGCTGTGAACAGGTGACATGGCTCTCATCAACAATCAGCAGCCAGTCGTCGGGGAAATAATCGATCAGGCATTCCGGCGCGGAGCCCGGTTCACGTCCAGCCAGATGACGGGCATAGTTCTCAACGCCATTGCAATAGCCCACCTGCTGCAGCATCTCCAGGTCGTAGGTGGTGCGCTGCTCCAGTCGCTGAGCTTCCAGCAACTTGCCTTCGGTTTGCAGGAACTCCAGTCGGTCTTTGAGCTCATGGCGGATATCCTTCACCGCCGAATCCAGACGATCCTTCGGCGTTACAAAGTGCTTGGCCGGGTAGATGTTGATGGTTTCAAGACTCTGCAGGATTTCGCCGGTGGTGGGGTCGACGTAGCGGATCGCCTCCACCTCATCACCGAACAGCTCCACCCGAACTAGACGGTCTTCATAAGCAGGCCCGATTTCCAGCACATCGCCCTTGACGCGGAAGCGACCGCGGGTGATGTCCATGTCATTGCGGCTGTACTGGTTATTCACCAGTTCGCGCAAAGAACCCCGAAGATCAAGAGATTCACCAACCCGAAACTGCACCGATGCCTTCAAGTATTCACTGGGTATTCCCAGGCCATAGATGCAACTGATGGAAGCCACAACAATCACATCGCGGCGTTCAAACAACGATCGCGTCGCTGAGTGGCGCAACATGTCGATCTCTTCATTGATCGATGCTGTTTTGGCGATATAGGTATCACTCACCGGCACATACGCTTCCGGCTGGTAATAGTCGTAATAGGAGATGAAATATTCGACAGCATTGTTGGGAAAGAATTCCCTCAGCTCATTGCAAAGCTGTGCCGCCAGAGTCTTGTTATGAGCCAACACCAGGGCGGGACGACCGGTCTGAGCGATGACATTGGCCATCGTGAACGTCTTGCCTGTGCCGGTCGCACCCAGAAGGGTCTGATAACGACGACCACCATTCACACCCTCCACCAGTTGAGTGATCGCCGTCGGCTGATCACCTTTGGGGGTGTAGGGCGCAGTCAGGTCGTAGGCAGGCATGGTCCTCGCGCTGTAAACCCTGAATGGGGCACCCACGTTACGGGGCCCATTGGGGCGCGCGTGTCCGCAGCAATCAGACCCGGCTGGTGACCTCACTGCCGATGGCTTCACGCAGACCGCGCACTACAGCCACCATGGCCAGCTCATCATCGAGGCGATTCACCGCAGAACCAACGCCCACACCGGCTGCGCCGGCTGCGATCGCCATCGGCACGGTGACAGCCGAAAGACCTGATGCACACAGCACCGGTGCCGTCTCACCGGCGTGCTGCAGGGCAGCGCTGATGCTGTGAGCCGCGGCCAGAGTGGGAGCAGCCTTCTCAATCAGGCCAAGGCTGCCGGCACTGAAGGGTTTGGCACTGGTGCCACCTTCGGTCTGAATCAGATCGGCACCGGCCGCCACCAGATCCACCGCCAGCTGTTCCTGCTGATCCATCGGCAACACATGGGGAACGGTGACGCTCAGCACCACCTCAGGCAGCAAACCGCGGGTACGGCGTGTGAGTTCCAGCACCTCTTCAGCTCCGAAGATGCGCCCCTGGGGATAGAAGGCATCGAAATTACCGATCTCCACCATGGCCGCACCTGCAGCCACAGCAGCCGGAAACTGCTCGGGATCCACCGACGACACGCAGACCGGCAGGCCACCGGACGCCTCAACCGCCAACTTCACCAATTGCGCATCACAGGCCACATCAATCAGATCCGCTCCACCCAATCCAGCCGCGCGGGACACGCGAGCGACCGAATCCGCATTGAAGTTCATCAGACCGGCGATCACCTTCAGCGCGGAACGCTGTTCAAGGCTGCGGCGGAGGGCAGCAGGCAGCAGAGAAAGGCGGGACATCAAGCTGACATCAGATGAATGCATTCTCACACCGCACGAACAGGCAGGATCGAATCGACCTTCACCCAGTGCGATGAGAGCCGGCGAGCCTTGGCTGAACTGGCACGACAGACTGCACCGCCAACTTCTACAGAATCCCCAGCTGCTGCCCAAAGGGACAACACTGTTGCTGGCGGTTTCCGGCGGTCAGGACTCGATGGCTCTGCTGGGGCTGCTGAGGGATTTGTCTGATCGACATCACTGGACTCTGCAGCTCTGGCATGGAGACCACGGCTGGCATCCAGAGTCCGCCCGCATTGCCAGCGATTTGGACAGCTGGTGCCAGACGCAACAGCTGCCCCTGCTGATCAGCACCAGCAGCTTCAGCACCACCGGCAGCGAAGCTAAAGCCCGTGCATGGCGTTACACCGAGCTGCATCAGGCCTGTGAGCAACTCAACCTCAACAGCCCTGCCAACCCTTGCCGCACGGTCGTGACCGGACACACCGCCAGCGACAGAGCCGAATCACTGCTGATGCAACTCAGCCGAGGAACGGATCTGGCCGGGATGGGCAACCTGCGTTGGCAGCGCCCCCTCAATGCCGCAGCAACAGAAGACATTCGCCTGGTGCGTCCACTGCTGCAGTTCAGCCGTGACGAAACCGCCGCCATCTGCCAGGACCTGCAACTACCGATCTGGACAGACCCGAGCAACAGCGATTCACGTTTCGATCGCAACCGCATCCGTCAGGAGGTCTTACCGGTGCTGGAGGCTCTGCACCCCGGCTGCAGCAGACGCATGGCTGAACTGAGCGAGCGAGTGTCCCAGCTGCAGGACACCCAGAGCGCACTGGTGACGCTGAGTCTGGACAACCTGAAACGACAGGACGGCGCCTTACAACGATCGCCACTGCAACAACTGCCCGGTTCAGCACGACGACTGCTCTTGCATGGATGGCTGCAGGCCCAAGGCATGCCAGCACTCTCGGCCAGGCAGCTTGAAGAACTGAGCACTGCCATCGGTCCAAGCCAACCACCTGGTGAGCGTCATCTGACCGGTCGGAAGCGACTCCACTGGTGCCGGGACTGGGTACAACTGGAAGACAGGAACTGAACTCACTTGGACGGCGACTTCCAAAGCAACTATCTCGCCGCTGAACAGGCCTACGGCGCTGGTGACTTTGAAACTGCGCAATCCATCACTGTTGAACTGCTCAATCAGCTGGAGCCAATCCCGGACGAGGGTGCTGAACGGGATGCAGTGCTGGCTTGGCGAGCCTTCGTGGCTTTACTAGCGGGCCACATTGACCTCTACGGCTTTCAAGCCCCTGATCAAGCTGAAAGGCATTACCAGCTGGTGCTGGCCAGTCACCCACAGGACACACTGCGGGAACTGGCGGAACAGGGACTGGAACGGATCAGGAGCGGTCGTGAGTCGGTGACCAGATCCACGCAGGCGACTGATCCAGCTGAGGATCGATTCAAGGAGTCTCTGGCAACCAAGGGCTCCCTTGCCTTAGTGGCTGACCCTTTTATCAACGCGGCATCCCCGGCGGTGGACTCAGTGGAGCCGAGCGTCGTCACAACCGCGATGCCCTGGCTCAACAACGACGAACAATCAGACGACGGTCATGACCAAACTCTCTCCATCGAGATCAATGCTGTAACTGAGCCTGAGCCCGAAACTGAACCTCAGCCGATCAGTGAACAGGAACCTGAGCCTGGATCCGAACCTGAACCAGGCGGTGAACTCGGCCAGGAGACAACGACTCAAGCCGTAACCCCAGCACCCAAGACCAAAGCCGACCCGGAGATCAGCGACACAATCCGGAAACGTTTAAGGGAAGGCAGGATTGTGGTGGAACTGCCAGCAACAGCCTTACCGCCATCCGAGGACAACTCGGACAGCAGCCAGGCCCCTAGCCGATGGTCGTGGCTACAAAAAGCCTTACGCCGCAGCTGAGCGGCGACGGCGGGTACGGCCAGCGGGCATGTCTTGATCAACGGCTGGCGCCGCAGGGGTGGGTGCAACAGGCGCAGGCTCCTTGGAGGACGTGGGGGCTGGCGAAGCTGCGGCCACAGGTTCCTTCACTGGAGCCGACTTGGCCTCAACAGCAGCTGAGCGAGATGTCGTGATCACCCGCGCTGGAGTGCCTTCGCGGTTGCGATCTCGGCCACCACCACCGTGCCGACCAGCTCCATGACCACCGCCATGGCGACCACCACGTCCACGGGGCGCTGGACGGTCATCGGGCTCAGTGTCCGCACGGCCTTTGTACACAGGTGTTCCTGCTGGTGCCGGCTGCACCAAACAGAGGATCAAAGGCTCCACCTGAAGTTCACGGCGCATGCGACGACTGAGACCGACCTCCACCTCCCGCTGCACACCCATCCAGTCGACATCCGGGGCCTTGCCACCGGTGTTGCGGGTGAGCTGCTTCCAGCGATTCTCAAGCACCCACTTGATTTCGCGTTCCGTCCAAAGCGACATCTTGCGGGCATCGGCAGTGGTGACGACACCGCGAAGATTCACGCGAGGTGGAGCCACCATGGCGCCATCGGTACTGATCGCAGCAAGGATCGTGACGATGCCATCTTCTGCCAGTTGCTGACGTTCCTTCAGCACGCGGGCATCAACAATGCCGTTGCGCGACTGATCGAGCAGCTCGATACCAGCCTTCACAGGGTCCGACTTGGTGATTGAGTCTGCGGTGAGCTCAACAACATCGCCGTTATCAATGATCAGCGTGTTGTCCTCAGGAACGCCCATGGAATGACCGGTCCTGGCATGACGGACCAACATGCGGTGCTCACCGTGCACGGGCACGAAAAATTTCGGACGCGTGAGAGCCAGCATCAGCTTCTGGTCCTCCTGGAAGCCATGGCCAGAGACATGAATGCCCTCTCCCTTGCCGTACACGACCTTGGCGCCCAGCATCATCAGTCGGTCGATCGTGTTCACCACAGAAATGGTGTTTCCGGGAATCGGGCTCGCGGAGAAGATGATCGTGTCAGAGCTCTTGACTCTCACCTGCGGGTGTTCGCCGCGGGAGATGCGACTCAGTGCGGCAAGGGGCTCACCCTGACTGCCGGTCATCAGCAACAGGGTTTCACGATCGGAGACATTGTTGATCTGCTTGATCGGCACAAACAGCTCATCCGGAGCACGCATGTAGCCCAGCTCACGGGCCTTGGCGATCACGTTGAGCATGGAGCGACCCAGCAAGCCAACCTTGCGGCCGTTCTTGAGAGCAAGCTCAAGGATCATCGACACACGATGAATTGAACTGGCAAAGGTGGTGACGATGACACGCCCCTCGGCCTCGGCGATGTGACGGTCAAGGTTGGAGAACACCGACCGCTCGGGAGGACAGAAACCCGGCACCTCGGCATTGGTGGAATCGCTGAACAGGCAGAGAACTCCCTTGTCGCCGTGGTGAGCCAGCCGAGCCAGATCGAAGTGCTCACCGTCGACAGGGGTGTGATCGAACTTGAAGTCACCCGTGAAAATGATGGTTCCCACCGGTGTGGAGATGGCCAGCGAAAAGCTGTCGGCCATCGAGTGGGTGTTGCGGATGAACTCCACTGAGAAGTGCTGACCCACCTTCACCACGTCGCGAGGTCCGACGGTCTGCAAGGTGGTGCGATCGGCGACGCCCGCCTCATCCATCTTTCCGGTGAGCATCGAGAGAGCCAGTCGCGGCCCGTAGATCACAGGGATGTTGAAGTGCTTGAGATGGTGAGCGATGCCACCGATGTGGTCTTCATGACCATGGGTAACGATCATGCCGCGGATGCGCTTCTGGTTTTCTCGCAGAAAGCTGGTATCGGGCAGAACCACGTTCACGCCGTGCATGCCATCGCTGGGGAAAGCGAGGCCGGCGTCAACCAGCATCAGGTCATCGCCATATTCAAAAACGCAGGTGTTCTTGCCGATTTCATGCAGTCCTCCAAGAGGAATCACTCTCAGGGTGGGTTGCTTGGTTTGGGCAGTTGTGACGGTCATGGGGTCGCTTGCGTATGGAAAAAATCAATCAGGGAGGCGCACATCAGCGCTGTCAGCAGCCTTGGCGTCAGGTCTGACGCAGGGCATCGAGGGCTTCGGAGAGGGCAGCGCGCATGGCGGGCTCCAGCGGAACGAGGGGAAGTCGGGGAGCACCCACCGGCCAGCCACTCAACTCCAGAGCGGCCTTCACCGGAATGGGATTGGTGGTGGCGAACAGGGCCTTGAACAGTGGCAGTAACTGCTCATGCTGCGAAAGGGCAACCGCGTTCTGACCAGCCAGATAGGCCTCAATCATGTTGCGCAGTCGGCGCCCCACCACATGGCTGGCCACACTGACAACGCCCACGGCGCCCACCGAGAGCATGGGCAGGGTGAGAGCGTCGTCACCGCTGTAGATCGCCAGGCGATGACCACAGGCCTGACGGAGCTGGGAGACTTCTTCCGTGGTTCCGCTGGCAGCCTTGAAGCTCACGACATTGGCGCAATTCATCAGCCTGGCAACTGAGGCCGGCTGCATGTTGGAACCTGTCCTACCGGGAATGTTGTAGAGCATCAACGGCAGGTCAGACGCAGCTTCCGCAATGGCACGGAAATGGGCTTCCATCCCGTCTTGAGGGGGCTTGTTGTAGTAGGGCACCACCACCAATGCACCATCGGCACCGGCTGCCGCTGCCTCACGTGTGGCCTCAACCGCCTCACGGGTGCAATTACTGCCAGTTCCCGCAAGCACATGCACGCCAGGGCCCACGGCCTGCCGCACTGCCTCGAACATCTTCAGTTGCTCGCTCCAGCTGAGCGTGGGGGATTCTCCTGTGGTGCCGCACACCACTAGAGCTTCCGATCCCTCATCCACCAGGTGACGTGCCAGACGACCGGCGAGCGCCAGATCCACACCGCCCTCTGCATCGAAAGGGGTGACCATGGCTGTCACCAAACGGCCAAAAGGAGTGGGAGAGAGTTCTGCAGCAGTGCTCATGGCGTTCAGGCGGCGGGCAACAGCAGTTCAGCGATCTGGATGGCATTGAGAGCCGCACCTTTGCGGATCTGATCTCCACACAGCCAGAACTCAAGTGCGTTCTCTTCACTGATGTCCTGTCGAATCCTCCCCACAACCACCGGATCACGGCCAGTCACGTCCGTCGGCATGGGAAAGCGATTGCTGGCAGGGTCCTCGAGCAGTTCCACCCCGGGGGCAGCGGCGAGCAGCTCGCGGGCTTCCGTCACGGGAAAAGGCTCAGCGAATTCCACATTGACTGCTTCTGAATGGGCGCGCAGAACCGGCACCCGTACACACGTCGCCGTGAAGCGAAGCTGCGGCAAACCCATGATCTTGCGGGTTTCATGGACCATCTTCATTTCTTCTTCGCAATAACTGTTGGACTGCAATGGTGAGTTGTGCAGAAAAAGGTTGAAAGCCAATGAGTGGGGGAGAACCTCACTGTTGGGCGTGCCGCCATCAAGCACCACACGGGAGAGATCCTTCAGTTCCTCCATGGCCCGGGCCCCAGCACCACTCGCCGACTGATAAGTGCTGACGACCACCCTGTGCATCGGACGCTTCGCAGCCAGAGGGGCCAGAGCCAGCGTGAGCAGGATCGTGGTGCAGTTGGGATTGGCGATCACACCGTTGTGCTCAGCAGCAGCCTGCGGATTCACCTCAGGAACCACCAGAGGCACGCCGTCTTCCATGCGGAAGGCACTGGAGTTATCCACCATCACGGCACCAGCGGAAACAATCGCTTCACGCCATTGGCGAGAGACCGAACCGCCAGCGGATGCGAGCACCAGATCGACGCCCTGAAACGAGGACTCGCAGACTTCCTGAACCGTGATCGTCTGTCCATTCCAAGAACAAACCTGCCCAGCGGAACGGGCAGAGGCCAGCAGACGCAGCTCAGCAACCGGAAAGTTGCGTTCCTGAAGCAGCTGAAGCAGTTCCTGGCCCACCGCACCACTGGCACCAAGGACGGCCACCGTTAGAGGTCGATTCGGTAACGAGTTAACGGGGGTCAAACGGACGGGGACACAGAGACTGACGGGCAGGTGGTGCAACCACCGGCTGCAACGACCCTGAACACTTGAAGCCAGGGTGTGGCTTTTCCTACAAAGCAGCTTACGCGGGGGTGATGGTCAGGCACTTAATTAATGTGTTGGGCTGCTTGTACCTGCGACCCAGCCGATGAGTGCCGCCAGCCTGAAGGTTTCCACCTCCTCCCGTCCCGGTAGCCGACTGGCCGTGGAGGTCGCTGTTCCTGCGGAACGCTGTGAAGCCAGTTACGAGGAAGCGATCAAACGACTGAGCCGCAGTGTCAATCTGCCGGGGTTCCGCAAAGGCAAGATTCCCCGCACCGTGCTGGTGCAGCAGCTCGGAGCTTTGCGGATCCGTGCCACAGCGCTGGAAACGTTGGTCGACAGCGTTTGGCGCGATGCCCTCGAACAGGAAACCATCGAAGCTCTCGGCCAGCCTGAACTGAGCGGCGGCTTCGATGAACTGCTGGAGAGTTTCAAACCGGGTGAAGGCATCACGGTGACGCTGGAAACCGATGTAGCTCCCACACCAAAGCTGAAGAGCACAAAGGGTCTGAAGGCCGAAGCGGAGAGCGTCAGCTACGACCCGGCCCGCGTGGACGAAATGCTCGAGGACTCACGCCGCCAGCTGGCCACCGTGGTTCCCGTGGAAGGACGCAAGGCAGAGAAGGGAGATATCGCTGTTGTGGGATTCAAAGGCAGCTACAGCGACGACGGCAGTGAGATCGAGGGCGGCAGCGCCGATTCCATGGATGTGGACCTCGAGCACGGCCGCATGATCCCTGGCTTCATTGAAGGCGTGGTGGGCATGGCGGTCGGCGACAGCAAAACCGTTGAGTGCACATTCCCCGACGACTATCCCAAGGAGGATGCACGCGGTCGCAAGGCCAACTTTGAGATCGAACTGAAAGACCTCAAGACCCGCGAGCTACCTGAACTGAACGATGACTTCGCCAAGCAGGCCAGCGAACAGGAGTCTCTGGCTGATCTGCGCAGCGACCTTGAAAAGCGTCTGAAGGATGACGCCGAGCGCCGCGCACGCAGCAACCGACATGACGCCTTGCTGGCCGCACTCGTGGAACAGCTCGAGGTTGAGCTTCCCGAAAGCCTGATCCAGCAGGAGGTTCGCAATCTGGTGGAACAGACCGCTGGACAATTTGCCCAGCAGGGCATGGATGTGAAATCTCTGTTCACTCCCGAACTGGTCCGCAACCTGATGGACTCATCACGCCCTGAAGCGGAGGAGCGCCTGCGCCGAAGCCTCGCCTTAACAGCGCTGGCCGAGAGTGAAAAACTCACAGTCGAAGACGGTGAAATTGACGCCAAGCTCGAGGATGTGAAGCAGCAACTCGCCGGCGAACGCGACATCGACCCCGAACGTCTTCGTCAGGCCGTGTTGGACGATCTGCTTCAGGAGAAACTCCTGGGTTGGCTGGAAGACAACAGCACCGTCACCGACAAAGCACCTGAAGACTCAGGCAAAGAGAGCAAGGAAACAGCGAAGAAGGCCGCGGCCAAGAGTGGAAAACCCGCTGAAAAGAAAAAAACCACCAAGGCGAAAAGCGCCAAGAAGGACAGTGATGACGCCGAAGCCTGATCTACAGCCATAGATTGCATGCAAAGCCCGCCAGCCGCCGAGTGATCGACGTCCGCAGTCACCATCCAATTCAGAACCGCTGGCAGGGGATTCAACCTGTCTCGCAGCATCCTCAGGCAGCTCCTGGGGTGCTGCCCACGGTGGTTGAACAGTCCGGTCGAGGTGACCGCGCCTTCGACATTTATTCCAGACTGTTGCGCGAGCGGATCATCTTTCTTGGCACCGGTGTTGATGATCAAGTGGCGGACGCCCTTGTGGCTCAGCTGCTGTTCCTCGAAGCGGAAGATCCCGAGAAAGACATTCAGATCTACATCAACTCCCCAGGCGGCTCTGTGACTGCAGGTCTGGCGATCTACGACACCATGCAGCAGGTGGCTCCTGACATCGTCACCATCTGCTACGGCTTGGCAGCCTCCATGGGAGCGTTCCTGCTGTCTGGAGGTGCCAAAGGCAAGCGACTAGCGCTTCCCAACGCACGGATCATGATTCACCAACCCCTTGGTGGCGCTCAAGGCCAGGCTGTTGATATCGAAATCCAAGCCAAGGAAATCCTGTTCCTCAAGGAAACTCTCAACGGTCTGATGGCCGATCACACCGGCCAGCCCTTGGACAAGATTGCCGAAGATACGGACCGGGATAACTTCATGTCTCCCGCTGAAGCCGTTGATTACGGCTTGATCGATCGGGTTGTGGACAGTTTCGGAGACGGAGAAATCGTTACGGAGGGCTGACACCAGCCCGTTCTGTCGCGATCCTCAGTATCTGGGTTGAGATCGTTCCGATCCTGCTCTGTGTTCCGACTGACCTGCGAAGCGCCCGATGGCCAAGTTCGACGCCCATCTGAAGTGCTCCTTCTGCGGAAAGTCCCAGGAGCAAGTGCGCAAGCTGATTGCCGGACCCGGTGTCTACATCTGTGATGAGTGCATTGATCTCTGCAACGAGATCCTGGACGAGGAACTGATCGACGCGCAGGGTGGTGCCCGGCAAGGCAGTGAGCCGACGCGCAAGAGCGGCTCAAACCAGACGCGCAAGACCACAAAGCCTGCCCCGACCCTCGCCTCCATTCCTAAACCACAGGAGATCAAGGGTTTCCTTGACCAGCAGGTCGTGGGACAGGACGCTGCCAAGAAAGTGATGTCGGTGGCGGTTTACAACCACTACAAACGCCTGGCCTGGCAGGGCGACGGCAAAGGGGAAACGGAACAGACCGCCACCAGGCTGCACAAATCCAACATTCTTCTGATCGGCCCCACGGGGTGTGGCAAGACGCTGCTTGCCCAAACCCTGGCGGAGATGCTGGATGTGCCCTTCGCCGTGGCCGACGCCACCACCCTCACGGAAGCGGGCTACGTGGGCGAAGACGTGGAAAACATTCTGCTGAGGCTGCTGCAGAAGGCCGACATGGATGTGGACCTCGCT